>Ga0105348_1001041_pt1 | contig 19438 bp, 13 predicted proteins | sample EN8Hudsemesocosm_2_FD_83504 | JGI IMG/M metagenome (GOLD analysis project Ga0105348, IMG submission 83504) | Methane-oxidizing microbial communities from mesocosms in the Hudson Canyon - EN8C Hudson Canyon | ecosystem: Environmental > Aquatic > Marine > Cold seeps | place: Hudson Canyon... | reverse complement strand
ATAATAACGTCATCTTCCGGACTCAAGCCGGTCATTTCCAGATCGATCCAAATTAAATTATTTTCACTGCTCATAAGGGTTTTTTCCACTACAATGGCGAATAGACCGCACAATAGACCGAACAGGGAATACACACAAGCCTCACAGCTTTGCAGCCACTTATGACAAAACGAAAGCTCACCAGACGCCAAGCTTGGCGGATTGACAAGATACAGCAAGAACGCGAGGCCAGAGCGAGTAAAAAAGATGTTATTAGCCGTGGCGAACTGAACGAAGGCGACCTCGGCGAAGAGCAGTTTGGTCTAGTGATTGCCCATTACGGCAAACTTATTGACGTTCAGCCCATTGCCGTTGAATCAGCCGAAGATGCCATTCCAGACACCCTAGACGGCGCCACCGCCAGCAATATAAAGCGCTGCCATTTTCGCGCCAATTTGGGCTCGCTGGTCACCGGCGATCGCGTGATATGGCGCGACGGCAAAACACACGGTGTAATCGTGGCCCGCCAAGACAGAGTTTCCGCCTTAAGTAGGCCAGATCCTTATGGCGACCTGAAGACCATTGCGGCGAATATCGATCGAATTGTCATTGTCATTGCGCCCTTTCCAGAAGTGGTCGCCAACTTGATTGATCGTTATTTAGTGGCCGCGGAAACAACCGGCATTACGCCCATCATTCTGCTTAACAAGTCAGACTTAATTAATGACGATAATCAGGAAAAGTTACAGGGTTTACTGCACACCTACGAGTCTTTGGGTTATCAAGTTCAAACAGTGTCCACTCAAACCGGCGAAGGCCTAGATGAACTGAAACAATACTTAGCGAAGTATACCAGTGTATTTGTAGGGCAATCGGGCGTAGGAAAGTCCTCGCTAGTAAACGCCTTGCTCCCCGACACAGACATCAAAGTTGGCGGGCTCACGGAACAAACCCAGCAGGGAACACACACGACCACAACCGCCAGGCTCTACCACTTCCCTGGTGGCGGCCAACTGATAGACTCACCTGGAATTCGTGAGTTTGGTTTGTGGCACATGTCACCTGAACACCTCATTGAAGGTTTTGTGGAATTTCGCCCTTTTATCGGCCACTGTAAATTTAGGGATTGTGCACACGAGAGCGAACCCAAATGCGCAATAAATAAGGCTCTGGAAGACGGCGAAATCTCAGGCGTACGCTTTAGCAGCTACCTTTATATTTTGAGCACGCTTGAAGCGGAAAAACATTAAGCAAGATTAAGCACCCGACCAACACATCAACACGGCTAGTGAATATGACCTTTGTAATCGAATGCGAAGAATTACAACAGCAACTCTCTGAAAACGCTAAAGGCACATTATTATTGATAGATGTCTCTAGTGAAAAAAGTTACCTCGAGGGCCACATTCCTAACTCCATTAATCTGCTGCCTAGCGCGCTCATGTGTGGAGAAAAGCCCGCTCCAGGCCGCCTGCCCAGCGCAGGAAAATTACACACTATAATGTCGAGCATAGGTTTAACGCCAGACACTCACGTAGTTGCTTACGACGACGAGGGAGGCGGCTGGGCTGGCCGCCTAATTTGGACCTTGGATGTACTAGGGCATAAAAACTACAGTTACCTCAACGGTGGCAAAGTGGCTTGGCGCAGTGAAGGTTTACCACTCACTAGTGAAGTAAGCCACTCCACTCCCTCCAATTACACTATTAATATTGATAGAAGTACGGTCCCAGAAATTGAAGATATTTTGCAGGGTTTAAATGACAAAAGCCTGCAGATATGGGACGCCCGTAGCCCAGAAGAATATCGCGGCGAAAAAATACTCGCGGCGAAAGGTGGCCACATTCCCGGCGCCATTAATTGCGAGTGGACGAGTATGATGGACCCTGAAAACGGTTTGCGCTTTCGAAGGGACGCCGGCGCAAGACTAAAAAAATTGGGGCTAGAAAAAGGTCGCACAATAATAACTCACTGCCAAAGCCATCATCGCTCAGGTTTTACTTATATACTCGGTAAAACACTAGGCTTTGACATAAAGGCCTATCACGGCTCATGGTCAGAATGGGGCAATCACCCCGACACTCCTGTGGAACAATAATAATGAACGATAAATTCTTTGCAACACTGCAGTACGCCATCCCTCAACACACCTTATCAAGAGTTGCAGGCTGGCTCGCAAATACAACTATCCCCTGGATTAAAGACCCCTTCACAAGCTGGTTTGTGAAACGCTACGACGTAAATATGAGCGAGGCACTGGAAGAAAATCCACTGGCTTATAAAAGTTTTAACGATTTCTTTACCCGCGCACTGAAAGAGGGGGCCCGCGAAATATGCCCTGAGCCAAAAGCCATTGCCTGCCCTGCCGACGGAGCCATTAGTCAGCTTGGCGATATTGAATACGGTAGAATTTTTCAAGCCAAAGGTCAGGACTACAGCCTAGAGGAACTACTGGGAGGCAATAGTGAGCGAGCGCACGATTTTGTCGGCGGAAAATTTGCTACCGTTTATCTCTCTCCCAAGGACTATCACCGCGTGCATATGCCTCTGGCCGGCAAGCTGCGCGCTATGATTCACGTTCCTGGCGATTTATTTTCCGTAAATGAAGCCACCGCCAACGAAGTACCACGACTGTTTTCTCGTAATGAACGTGTAGTTACAATCTATGATACGGACGCGGGCCCCATGGCTGTGGTATTGGTAGGCGCTATGATCGTAGCGAGCATAGAAACAGTTTGGGCTGGCCAAGTAACTCCAGTCACACGCTCTATCCGCGAATGGCATTACCCACTAGACGCCATTGAATTGGCGAAAGGAGACGAAATTGGCCGCTTTAAACTGGGCTCTACTGCGATCGTTTTATTTGGCCCCGATGTGATGAACTGGGAAGCCACACTTTCAGCCGGCTCACCAACACTGATGGGTGAGGAAATGGGTGTCCTAATTTAGAAACTCCGTTTTTCCCTGTCGAGTATGGACAACATTGAGCAGATCAAGCTGTTGGTTTTGTTTGGAGTTTTTAATCTCTACACCTTCATGCTTAAGCAGCCACAGTTTTCGCTCGATACCACCCGCATAGCCAGTTAAGGCACCGGTGGAACCAATAACCCGATGACAGGGAACAATAATACTAATGGGGTTTCGACCGTTGGCACCGCCAACGGCCTGAGACCCTTTCGGCCGGTTCACCATTTTAGCAATATCCAAATAGCTCCGCACTTCACCAAATTCAATTTTTGACAAGCATAACCATACAGACTTCTGGAACTCTGTCCCCAGAGGGTCTAAAGGCACATCAAACACTTGGCGCTGCCTGGAAAAATATTCCTCCAACTGCCTTTTACAACAGTCTGTAATGGCATTGGGGTTAACCGGAATTTTTTTCTCTCCAGAAAAAATTGCTTGGGTAATTCCAATGTCAGAGGCTTGGAATTCAAATACACCCAATGGCGTATCGATATAATCAACATACATTACAGCTGACTCCACAGTTGAAAGGTTAAATAGCTTCGCCAAGGAGAAGCGTGTTCAGGATTGAAATCTAAGTTATTTTTTTCTAAGACTTTCTTAATACCCAAATCGCCCCCCAAAAACACATCAGGATTACTCAGGCCTCTCAGCTGTGCATAATCTACCGTCCACGGACCTATACCCTTGAGCTTTAACCAATCTTCAGGGTCATCAGGGTTTTCGTGCGTGATATAGTGCTGAGCAAGGTTACGCAAAGTTTGTTTACGCGAACTAGGAATCTTTAAAAAATCTAGATCGCTTGCCGCAACAGACTCTGGACTTGGAAAGAAATGAAATTTGTCGTCAATATCACCAAGCTCCGCCACCAACTCTGAAACCAAATTCTTTGCTGCAACTACCGATATTTGCTGTCCCAAGATAGCTCTGACTCCAGCTTCAAACATGTTCCATATACCCGGCATTCTCACACCAGACCTAAAAGAAAAATCGTCAGGCAAACACAACTGTAAATCTTTCTCCACCGCCCCTATATCAACATCAAGGTCTAATATTCTTCGAATATTATTAACAATGCTTTTCAAATATTTCACTTCATCGAGCTCAATCTTAAGCTCAAACATATTATTATCAGCATCGTGTATCGCCGTAAATCTCCCTGTACTGCTCTGCCAGCGGAATGTTCTGCCATAACTCTGCTCATCACACCACTCTAGACCAGCCACTGCTCGCCCCGCCAGAATACCCTGCACAAAAGACCAATCGTAAGGCGGTCGAAAATATATTTTTAAAGCGAGTGTATTGGCCTGATTTCCCCCAGATTTCCTCATCATCGATGGCGTTAATTTCAATTGCGCTTTAAAACAGTCGTTGAATCGACGGACGCTGTCAAAACCACTCGCCAGAGCGACTTGTGTGATGGGTAACTTAGTTTGGTGCAGCAACTGTTTGGCAAATAAACATTGTTGATATAGCGCGTAGGATTTTGGAGGCATACCAAGGTGCTTAGTAAATAGCTGTCGTAGATAACGATCACTGATGCCTAGCCTTACCGCGAGGTGTTCTAATGAGGAGTCCTGTAAACAACCCTCATCAATCAGGCGTATCGCTCGATCTAAGGTAGCATTGACACCCTTCCAAGCAGGCGAATTGGGGGCGCTATCCGGACGGCATCGTAAACAGGGGCGATAGCCTTGATTTGCACACTCAATGGCCGACGAAAAATACACGACGTTTTCTTCTTTCGGAGGATATACCGGGCAAATAGTTCGGCAATATATTCCCGTTGTTTTAACCGCCGTGAAAAATTTTCCGTCAAAACGCGGATCTCTAGACAATCTAGCTTTTTGACACACTTTAGGATCCAACATATACAGCCTATTTCGGACTTGAGATGTGAATTATAGCGTGTCGACATCAACAAACTAGCCAAAATCGGAACTGAACGTTAGACCAGAAGAATATGCGTTAAAACATAGAAAGGTATGCAACGAATAGGTATACAGAAAACACGATGATTGAAGCTAGGCGCTAATTTCATCTATTCCGGGTAAAAAATGACAGCCAGCCCTTTTTTTCTTGCCTGAACAAATAATCATCTCGTACCGAGGCAATATCGATATCGTAGGATCCCGGCTCTAGATCCTGAGCAATTTCAATTTTTTCCACCTCATCAAATCGAACTTTTCCACTATCAATCAATTTCTGTTTCCTGGCATCATCTTCGGACATATCCAGCATCTGGAATTGATTAAGGTGATTTTTGGCCGCGTCCATAACCAACATTACTATAGGTTTCAGACGCCTATTAAAATTCTGCTCAATGACCACGGCCACTTCTCCGGTGGTGAGTTCAACCAGAGTTCCAGTGGGATAAAGCCCGATAGCCCGAATAAACTCGATTACCAACTCTTCCTGAAAATCGATATTACGCAAATCGTAAAGATTACTAACGGCTTTCGATGGCGCCACTAAGGAATTATCACCTCGAGGGTTCGTGGTTTCATCGTAGTAAGTCACTATGCCGGCAATCTTACCGAGCAGTGGGATTTTATCGCCTGATAGGTGATGGGGAAACCCACTGCCATTCAATCGTTCGCAATGGGTTTTTACAACACTAATAACTCTCGGCTCAACTTCTAGTGTATTGCGCAAGATGCCAGAACCCAATTCAACAAAGGATTGGTATTCAGTCTCTTCTTTGGCGTTGCGCTCAGTTTTAGCTAGCAGTTCCGGGGGCAAGTTGACCTTACCTACATCTTTTAGCAGCACCCCCATTGCAAGTGCATCCATATCTTTCTTAGACAAACCAATATGACGGCCAAACATAATGGCTAAAATCGCCGAGCGTACAGAGTGTGTGTAGGTATGTTCGTCTTTTTCTTTTACTCTTGAAAGCCAGGTAAAAGCATCAGGGTTGCGAATGACACTATCAACCATTTGCCCAGCCGCGCGCTTAGTCTGCTGTATAGAAACCGTAAGGTCCCCATCAAGCTGATCAACCACGTCTCCAACAGCTTTGAAAACATTTTTGTGCAGTGTTTGGGCCTGCTTGATTTCAGCTTTCAGCGGGGTTTTGTCGACATATACATTGCGGCGAATTTTTAGAGCTGCAACACTTATATTTCTGGCGACTTTGCGGGTCTTTCGGCTTAGGGCCTTAAAAGATGAACCCGATTCTTTAGTACCAGGCAGTATTCGAAGATTGGCCGCAACAGGCCTATCGCCCTTAACAACGTCAATGTATACAAAGCCGCAGTGGGTGCGAAGGTCTTTTATTTCTTCTACATCCCGAATGTAAAAACCTTGCAGGGGGAAAGGCGTTTGAGTCCAAGGCCTATCGAGCTTGGCTACAAACATACCTACGGTCAATTCATTGACATCAACTTTTACGGTTTTTACGCCCACGCGTGCAACCTCGCCTGTCGCGGTAATATCTATAACTCATTGAAAGGTATAGTTATTAAAAATATAACTGTACGAAATTTATATAATTGTGCCTGAATCGCCCTAACAAAAACGCGACTCAGGTGGCATAAATCCTATCCAATTGATATTAACGTAATAATTTTAATCGCGCTAGGTTATTGAGCGTCATGAAATTCAGCAGAGAACTCGTGCACTGCTTCAATAAATACACCTGCGTGGGCCGGATCAACTTCAGGCGTGATGCCATGACCAAGGTTAAACACATGACCATTGCCAGGGCCAAAACGACTCAGTATGCTTTTTACTTCCTGACGAATACGCTCAGGCTTAGCATATAGGATGGTGGGGTCCATATTGCCCTGAAGGGCCACTTGATTTCCTACCCGAGCTCTAGCCGCTCCAATATCGGTAGTCCAATCTAAGCCGAGACAAGTCGCGCCAGTATCAGCCATCAGCTCCAGCCATTGACCACCGCCCTTCGTGAACAGGATGACGGGTACGTCGCGACCGTCATTTGACTTAATAAGACCATCGACAATTTTACGCATGTAATCTAGCGAAAACTCCTGATAGGCAGCGTGTGACAGCGCGCCTCCCCAGGTATCAAAAATCTGTACGGCCTGGGCTCCAGCTAAAATTTGCGCGTTGAGATAGGCCACAACAGACTGAGCCAGCTTCTCGAGCAGCATATGCATCACTTCAGGCTGATTGTAGGCCATCTGCTTCGTACGCCGGAAATCTTTACTCGACCCTCCTTCCACCATATAGGTAGCCAAGGTCCAAGGGCTACCGGAGAAACCAATCAAAGGCACCCGCCCATTTAGTTCATGACGTATGGTGCGTACTGCATCCATTACGTAAGTGAGGTCCTGCTCTGGCTTGATAATTTCTAGAGCCTCAACCGCTTTAGCATCTTGTACCGGTTTTCTGAAACGCGGCCCTTCACCAGCCTCAAAGTAGAGACCTAAGCCCATCGCATCTGGAATAGTGAGAATGTCAGAAAACAATATAGCAGCGTCTAATGGGTATCGCTCCAAGGGTTGTAGTGTCACCTCGCAGGCTTTTTCCGGATTCGTGCACAGCGCCATGAAATCACCCGCTACGGCGCGACTAGCTCGGTATTCAGGCAAATAACGACCTGCTTGGCGCATCATCCAAACTGCGGTGACATCAACAGGTTGACGCTGAAGGGCGCGAAGGAAACGGTCGTTCTTTAACTCGGTCATATAAATTGCTCAAGATCTGGGGTAGGTAAAACGGTGGATTATAGCGGGTTTTAATGGATGACGGGTAGTGCGGCCACATACAGACCCTGGCAGCGCCTTCGCACCGGCCTCAAGAGTGTCATTCGGGTTTTAGGGCAGCCTAGCATTCAGTAGAAAGAGCTTGGGAGAGGGCAGGATTCAGCCCCCTCCTCTGAATAAGCTCAAAGATCCAAGTAGTCCAATATACCTTCGGCCGCTTGGCGACCTTCCCAGATTGCCGTAACGACCAAATCTGAGCCGCGAACCATGTCGCCGCCAGCAAAGACTTTTGGATTGCTCGTCTGAAACTTAAAGGCCTGCTCTTCTGCCGCCTCAACCCCTCCCCAACTGTTCACAGCAATATTATGATCAGCAAACCAAGGCTCTGGGCTGGGCTGAAAGCCAAAAGCGACCAGCACTACATCAGCCGGTATAATTTCCTCACTGCCTTCAATAACTTCGGGTCGGCGGCGACCATTTTCGTCAGGCTCGCCCAGGCGAGTCGAAACAACCTTAATACCCTCTACGCTTCCCTTACCCACCACTTCAATGGGTTGGCGATTGAATTGGAAACGCACGCCTTCTTCCTTCGCGTTTGCTACCTCACGGCGGGAGCCTGGCATATTCTCCTCGTCGCGACGATAGACACAAGCCACACTGTCAGCGCCTTGGCGAATAGAGGTGCGATTGCAATCCATAGCGGTATCACCACCGCCCAAGACAACAACTTTCTTGCCTTCTACGCTGATAAACTCACTCGCGTCTGTCTCATAACCCAGGTTACGATTCACGTTCGCCACTAAGAAAGGTAAGGCGTCGTATACGCCCGGCAAATCTTCACCCGGAAAACCGCCCTTCATGTATGCGTAGGTACCCATGCCCATAAAAACAGCATCATATTCATTCAATAGCGTTTCCATGCTGATATCTTTACCGATATCAGTATTCAATCGAAACTCAATCCCCATTTCGGTAAATATTTCACGACGTCGAGTAAGAACTGATTTTTCCAATTTAAATTCTGGAATACCAAAGGTAAGTAAGCCTCCAATTTCCGGATAGCGATCAAAAACTACGGGCTTTACGCCGTTTCGAACCAAAATATCGGCACAGCCCAAACCCGCCGGACCAGCGCCAATGATCGCGACCTTTTTGTCCGTCGCAACAACACTGCTCATGTCGGGTTTCCAGCCCATAGCAAATGCCGTATCAGTAATGTATTTCTCGGCATTGCCAATGGTGACAGCGCCAAAACCATCGTTCAGCGTACACGCGCCCTCACACAAAAGGTCTTGAGGGCACACCCGACCACACACCTCTGGCAAGGTATTAGTTTGGTGGCTGAGCTCAGCCGCTTCAAAAATGTTGCCCTCCGAAATCAACTTTAACCAATTCGGTATAAAATTGTGGACAGGACATTTCCATTCACAGTAAGGAATTCCACATTCAAGGCATCGATGAGCTTGCCCTTGCACTTGCGGCTCAGCGTTGGGCTGATAAATCTCAACAAACTCTGTGGTGCGAGCCTGGATATTTTTTTTGTCGGGTTCTTGACGGCCAACTTCCACAAATTGAAAGTCATTATTTAGTCGCGTGGTCATCACAGTTTCTGCTCCTCGGCCGATTATTCGGGACGTGACGTGGTGCTAGCGAGCAAACTTTCTAAGCTTGCGGCTTTAGGTTTAACCAACCAGAACTTGCCAACGTAATCAGCAAAATCTTCTAGTAAATCACGACCCCACTCACTGCCTGTTTCAAGCACGAATTCTTCAATTACTGTGCGTAAATGATGGCGATGCGCCTCCATTTCTTCCGTCGATATTCTGTGAATTTCTACGAGCTCACCGTTGTAGCGATCCACAAAACCACGATCGAGATCCAACACGTACGCGAAACCGCCAGTCATGCCTGCGCCAAAGTTCAATCCCGTTTTACCCAGAATAGTCACCATGCCACCCGTCATGTATTCACAGCAGTGATCACCAGCGCCTTCAACAACAACGTGAGCACCTGAGTTGCGAACACCGCAACGCTCACCAGCAATACCCGAAGCAAACAATTTTCCGCCGGTAGCACCATATAAACAGGTATTGCCCATAATCGAGGTTTCTTGGGATTTAAACTCGCTGCCTGCCGGTGGCCGCAAGACAATTTTACCGCCCGCCATGCCTTTGCCAACGTAGTCGTTCGCATCACCTTCTAGATAGAGGTTCAAACCTCCAGCATTCCACACCCCTAGTGATTGGCCCGCAACACCACTGAGCTTAATATTCAAAGGTTTGTTTGCCATGCCTAGATTGCCGTAGAGCTTCGCAATTTCACCCGATACGCGAGCGCCAACTGAACGATCACAATTGGTGACGGTATACTCAAAATCACCGCCCGTGTTATTCACAATCGCGCTCTGCATTTCAGCGACCATGAATTCTGCCAACTCACCTTCGTCGAAAGGTCGGTTTCTATCGACTTGGCAAAATTGAGGTTTCGACTCTAATACATCATCAGTATAAATAATGGGCGATAGATCTAGCCCGCGCTGCTTGTCAGTATTACCCTCAATCGCTTCTAATAAATCCACACGACCGATGAGTTCATTCATTGACCGAATACCTAGAAGCGCCATTAATTCACGAACTTCTTCAGCCGCAAACTTAAAGAAGTTCATGGCCATTTCAACCGTGCCGCGATAATGGTCTCGGCGCAAATCATCGTTCTGGGTGGCAACGCCTGTCGCACAATTATTGAGATGACAGATACGCAAATATTTACAGCCCAAAGCTACCATAGGTGCGGTGCCAAAACCAAAAGTCTCCGCGCCTAATATCGCCGCTTTTATAACGTCCAAACCACTTTTAAGGCCACCGTCAGCTTGCAAGCGAACTTTGCCTCGCAAATCATTAGCACGTAGAGTTTGATGTGTTTCAGCCAAACCCAATTCCCAGGGTGAACCCGCGTAGCGAATTGACGTGAGGGGACTTGCCGCTGTGCCCCCGTCGTAGCCGGAAATTGTGATTAGGTCGGCATAAGCTTTGGCGACTCCGGCCGCAATCGTACCAACACCAGGGCGCGACACTAACTTCACCGAAACCAGCGCGGTCGGGTTAACTTGTTTTAAGTCGTAGATTAACTGCGCCAAATCCTCGATTGAATAAATATCGTGGTGAGGAGGAGGTGAAATCAATGTGACGCCAGGTACGGAGTAACGCAGTCTTGCAATCAACTGATTTACTTTACCTCCGGGTAGCTGACCGCCTTCTCCGGGCTTCGCGCCCTGAGCCACTTTGATCTGTAATACTTCTGCATTAACCAAATAATGGGGCGTCACACCAAATCGACCCGATGCCACCTGCTTAATTTTTGACATTTTAGGAGTATTAAATCGAGCTGGATCTTCACCACCCTCGCCACTATTCGAGCGACCACCCAGAGTGTTCATCGCTTCGGCAAGTGCCTCGTGCGCTTCAGGTGACAACGCCCCCAAAGACATGGCCGCCGAATCGAAACGTTTAAAAATAGAGTCTGCAGATTCCACTTCATCCAAGGGCACGGCGACTTGACCGTTCTTTAAAGACAATAGATCTCGCAGGGTAGCTGTGGGGCGGGTGTTTACCAACTCGGCGTATTTTTTCCAAATATTGTAATCGCCGCTTTTCACCGCTTGCTGTAAGGTCTGCACCACGTCTGGGTTAAATGCGTGATACTCTTGGCCATGCATATATTTAAGTATGCCGCCAGGTTCAATATTTTTACGAGCCTTCCAAGCCTTGTCTGCTAAGATTTTCTGATCCGACTCAAATTCAGTAAAACCTGCGCCTTTAATACGCGAAGGTGTGCCAGTGAAACACAGGTCAACTACTTCCTCAGCCAAGCCAATAGCTTCGAAGAGCTGTGAGCCTCGATAAGAGGAGATAGTAGAAATCCCCATCTTTGACAGAATTTTTTTCAGGCCTTTGTTTATGCCGGTACGATATTTTTTAAATGCGGCATCCCGCTCAACCAAAAGCTCACCGGAAGCTATGAGATCAGACAGCACTTGATAACTCAAATACGGATACACCGCCGACGCGCCATAGCCAATCAAGGTGGCAATTTGATGAGGGTCACGAGCAAAACCCGTCTCGATAATGATATTTGATTCACATCGCAAACCGGCTTCTATCAGGCGATGATGGACAGCTCCCACAGCCAACAAACTGTGAATTGGTAACTTGCCTGGGACAATAGAATCGTCAGTCAAAAAACAGAGAACAGTGCCACCTCTAACCGCAGCCTCCACGGCGTCACACAATGCTTCTATCGCTTGCTGTAGTCCCTGAATGTCAGGGTCGTATTGCAGTGAAAAAATCTCACTTTTATAATCTGGGTTGTTCAACTTTCGCAAAGCGAAATATTTACGAGTTGAAAGTAACGGACTGCGTAAATTTATTCGCTTTGCGTGCTCGGAGGTTTGCACAAACACGTTGCGTTCACGACCCAGCTGCGTCCCCAAAGACATCACAATCGCTTCGCGCAATGGGTCAATCGGAGGATTGGTTACCTGAGCAAATTGCTGGCGGAAATAGTCAAACAAATTGCGCTGCTTGTGAGAGAGTACAGCCATAGGCGTGTCATCACCCATTGAACCCACGGCTTCTTGACCCAACTCAGCCAGGGGTCGAAGTACTTGATCGCGCTCTTCACTGCTCACTTGGAACATTTTCATGTGAACTTTTAATTTGTCGCGAGGAAATCCAACGTCATAGTCTTCTTTACCCAGCACGTCTTCAATTTTAAGCGCACCTTTCTTCAACCAGTCTTTATAGGGTTGACGGGTTTTCAAATGTTTATTGATACCCGCGGTAAACAATAACTCTCCCGTTACGGTATCAACGCTCAACATATCTCCAGGCCCAAGACGACCTTTGGCAACCACGTCCTCAGGTTTGTAGCCATGCACACCAACTTCAGATGCAACGGTTATTAAACCGTCTTTGGTTTTCACCCAACGCGAAGGTCGCAGTCCATTTCTGTCCAGAGTACAAACAGCGTAGCGGCCATCGGTCACCACCAAACCTGCGGGGCCATCCCAAGGTTCAACGTGCATGGTGTTGTATTCGTAAAAAGCTCGCTCGTCTGGGTCCATGTTTTCAACATTGTTCCAGGCCGGCGGCACGAGCATACGAAGAGCTTGATGCAGGGGCATTCCGCCAGTCACCAAAACCTCCAACATGTTGTCCAAGCTCGACGAGTCGGAGCCCTCACGGTTTACCAGCGGCGTTACCTGCTTAAGGTTTGGCAGTAACTCTGACTGAAATTTTGGTGTGCGGGCCACAGACCAATTTCGGTTGCCTGTTATAGTATTAATTTCACCATTGTGCGCCAACATCCGGAAAGGCTGCGCCAAATTCCAACGTGGCATCGTATTGGTAGAGAAACGCTGATGGAAAACGCAAATCGCCGTTTCTAAACGTGGGTCGGCCAGATCGGGATAGAAAGTAGGAATATCCACCGGCATCATGAGTCCTTTGTAGGACAAAACAGAGGACGATAGGCTGGCAACATAAAAATCTGAATCGCTTGCCAATGCTTTTTCGGCATGGCGACGAGCCATATAAAGACGTGCATTCAACGCTGGCAGCGAGCACTCAGCATTCACGAATACTTGATAAAAAGAAGGTAATGTTTCTAATGCAATGGGGCCTAAGCAACTCTTGTTGATAGGTACTTCGCGCCAACCCGCTACAACCAAGCCCTCATCGCTAATCGCTTTATCAAAAGCCGTTTTCGATTCACTGGCCTGAATTGGGTCTCGACTCAACATAATAGAGCCAACACCATAATTTGGGCTTAATTCTATTAAGCCCGCTTCAGCAGCTACTTGGCGAAGAAAGCCATCAGGTTTCTGCATGAGCAGACCACAGCCATCGCCCGTTTTGCCGTCGGCGGCAATACCACCGCGGTGGGTCATACACGTTAGCGCTTCTATTGCTGACTGTAATAAACCATGACTGGTAACACCTTTGGTATGAGCGATCATACCAAAACCACAATTATCTTTAAATTCGCCTATATCATAGAGGCCAGTGCTCATACGCAGTCTCTCTTCGGAGTAGAATGTCTAATGTTTTCACTTCGCTTTGCCCGCGAAAGGAGTGATGCTCGACATCCCAGACAAATAAACCACTGAAAAACAGGGCTTATTGGCAAATGGGCGCAGGATAGTACTCGCTTAAGCCCCTAAACGCAAGTTGGCACGAATGCAAGGGCTATTGAGCTGTTTTTCGTTTTTTTGCAGAGGAATCGACTATTAAATCTAATTGATTCCGTGATATTCCCGGAGTTGTAGTTGAACGCTCTTCGCAGAGCGCGCCCAGGGGCCGGCGTTTTGTTGCACCCTTGGGAGGCTCGATTTGGCACGACTCGCTTCAGCCGCATTGCGATATCGACCGGCAAACACGACGTGCCAGTCACTGCCATCGCGGCGCGTAGTGATGATTTTAAGTTGCGCTCGATTGCTTTGACGTGAAACAAAATCACGCACATTAGATTCTGAACGAGACGCTGATACCTGTAGTGTAAACTCATTAACGCCCCACGACATCACCGCCAATTCATCGCGGCTTAAACGGCTAGTAGATACCTTAACATTAGCACGCGACTTGAACTCAGGCTTAGTACTTGAAACTTGTACGCCTTCAGTTTTACTAGCAATAACTGGGGAAGCATCGGGCGTAACCGCCTCAACACTAGGCTTCAATACCTTTTCTGCTGCCTGAACGGCAATTTCTGGCTTTGGCTTTGGCTTTGGCTTTGGCTTTGGCTTTGGCTTTGGCTTTGGCTTTGGCTTTGGCTTTGGCTTTGGCTTTGGCTTTGGCTTTGGCAACAATGACGAACTGTCGGAGGCAAGGCTATCTTCAGCTACACGACCCTCTTGGCGCGCTCCAGCCCGCTCGTCACCGCTTTCAGGGTCACCGATCGCAATAGACGCCTTTTGCGCGGGTAAAATCAACGGTTTAACGGTGACTTTGGCCGATTCCTGTAGGGCCCCACTGGGCTCATCGCCAGGAAAGTAGACCGCAACTAACAATAGAGTTGCCAAAGCAAGAACCGCGGTAATATGCCCTAAAGGTAAGCGAAGTGCGCGCTTAACTGGCTTTGGTGTGGCAGCTTCCATCAAGCCAAGACGCGCCTGTTGATGTATCTTATTCAGATTACCCTGCAAACTGTCGTTCAACTTAGCACAATAAGCTGGCGTGAAAGGTGTACTGTGCATCCCTTCAATAAAACCGGCTTCACAGACTCTAAACGAAAGATAATCTTCCAATTCTTGGTTGGTGAGAGGGTCTAGATAGAAATCCTGAATGAGCACATCGCTGACCTCAATAGCATCGAGGCGATTAATTAACTCTTCGGAACCCAATAAAACAAGATGCAAATAACGAAGGCTTGCTTCTTGCCCTTGCAATAGACTTAACAAGGCCACTAAGGTTTCATCATCAAGATTTTGAGCATTATCAATAGCGATAACAACCCTTGACTCTTCTTCGGCCGACTGACTAAAGTGGCGAATTTCAGACAAAATTTGCCCGCTGGTGCCACCCTCACTCGGCAAATCGAAGGCTCGTGCAATATCCACCAAAACTTGAGAACAGGAGGTCATTAGTTCGGCGGCAATATAGCAACGCTGCCCCTCTGGCATGGAACTCAATAACGTTCGGCATAAGGTGGTTTTGCCAACCCCGCTTGCCCCCAATACGGCAACGATACCTGAGCCAAATTGACACTGGTGATTCAACTGCTCTAAAAGAACCTGACGATTAGCGCCTCCATAAAAAAACGGCGCTGAAAAAGGGTCTTGATCAAGACCAAAAAAACCTAAGTAATCGAGAGGAATTTCATTGGCGGGCAAGTTTGCTTCCATGACCATATCCTATGGGCTCAAGCGTTATTTTGGGCTAAAGAATTTCAATGCAGACCGATCGAGCGGCCCAATACTAGCGACACGCCGCGAGCGCTTTTTTTACGTCACTGACTTCTATTTCACTGGTAACCACCGCTTTGCCAATCTCATCCAGCAAGACTAAACGCAAGCGACCATCGAGTACTTTCTTATCAACCGCCATGTGGGCAAGAAATTTGTCATCACTCATTCCATTTGGCGCAACGAGAGGTAAATGAGCTCGCTCTATAAGCCGCTTAATTCGCGCGACATCTTCAAGACTTATTCGGCCTTGTAGTGCCGACAGCTCGGCTGCCATAACCATCCCAATACCTACGGCTTCACCGTGTAGCCAAGCACCATAACCCTGCTCGGTCTCAATTGCATGTCCAAAGGTGTGACCCAAATTTAGAATGGCGCGGATGCCACCTTCCCTCTCATCTTCAGCCACAACTTTTGCTTTGTCGGCGCAGGAGCGCTCTATGGCATAAGCCAAAGCTATCGGATCTTTCCTAAGCAAGTCGTCAATGTTTTCTTCAAGCCAGAGAAAGAAGTCCAAATCGCATATAAGGCCGTACTTGATCACTTCGGCCAGGCCAGCAAACAGCTCCTTCTCTGGCAGAGTGTTTATTACGTCAGTGTCAATCAAGACGCATTGAGGCTGATGAAACGCCCCAATCATATTTTTACCCAAAGGATGATTCACACCCGTTTTACCGCCCACGGACGAATCCACTTGGGATAATAATGTTGTCGGTATCTGGATGAAATTAACACCTCGCTGATAGGCCGCGGCTGCAAACCCAGTCATATCTCCTACAACTCCGCCGCCCAAAGCAATCAGAGTGGTGGTTCGGTTATGCCGATCTGCAAGTAACTCATCAAAGATATTGTTGAGAGTATCAAGATTTTTGTGCGCTTCTCCATCAGGCAGTACAACCGTGCTGCAGGAAAATTCACGAAGGTGAGACTGTAGTACTTCGAGATAGAGTGGTGCGATAGTATCATTGGTAACGATACAAACTTGACGACCTTGAATGTGCTTTTCCAGCAGGCCGTCGACTGACAACAAACCGGTGTCAATATAAATGGGGTAGCTGCGTTCAGCCAAGTCCACAGTGAGAGTGTGCATAAAATATCCTGAAGGCGCAATTAACAAATCAGGCGTAGTTTATACTACCGTATGAACGGGAAAAAGAGCCTAATGAGAGTCTTGAAGTAAGCGGGCAATTTCAAGGGCTACTGTTCGCGGACCTCGCCCATCGGTTTTAACCGTGAAATCAGCAACCTCTTGATAAAGAGGCTCGCGAACATCAATCAATTCTCGGATTTTCTGCTCGGGCTCATCAACTTGTAACAAAGGTCGCTTCTTGTCTCGATAAGTGCGCTCAACCAGCTGATCAATATCGGCCGTTAGATACACAACAGTACCCGCTTGACGGAGACAGAGGCGGTTTTCTTCTCGAACCACAATGCCCCCACCTGTAGCCAATACCAGGTTTGATTCTAAGGCAAGCTCTTGTAGTACTCCAGTCTCTCGATTGCGAAAGCCTTCTTCACCTTCAATATCGAATATCCATGGGATATCAGCACCAGACCGGTCCTCGATGACCTTGTCGCTGTCTTTAAACTCCAAGCCGAGGATTTCTGCAAGAATGCGCCCGATCGTTGTCTTGCCGGCCCCCATAGGGCCGACCAAAAATACACTTAAATTTGACATCAATTCTCTAGCGTTTCAGACAGAATTCTAGGCGTGATAAAAATCAGCAGCTCTGTCTTGGAATTTGTACGAATATTCTGCTTAAAGGCGCGACCCAGATAAGGAATGTCCCCGAGAAATGGCACCTTGGTTTCACCTACAACTTCTTGGTTTTGATAGATACCACCCAGAACCACTGTCTGACCATTACCCACTAATACCTGCGTTTGAAGCTGCGTAACATCAATGATGGGAACGCCACTTCCGGCATCTATGTCAGACACGGAATCTTGGTTAATTTTCAAATCCATAATAATGCGGTTATCTGGCGTAATTTGTGGGGTTACGTCTAACTTCAACACCGCCTCTTTAAATGATACCGAGGTGGCACCACTTGACGAAGCTTCCTGGTAGGGAATTTCTTGGCCCGATTCAATACTCGCCTGTTGCTTATCGCCGGTAATAACCTTTGGTTGAGAGACAATCTCAGCGTGACCATCATCCTGCAATGCCGTCAACTCTGCGCTGATCAATATATCGCTACTCAATACACTTAGAGCGAAACTACCAGCTGGATTTGCCACGCCTAAATCTACCATCATGTTTTCTTCAAGGTCTGTTGTACCCCCTTGAAAGAATTCAATAGGTGAACCAGGGTCTGAGTCCAGACTGTCTATCGAACCGCCAACCTGAACCAAGTTATCATCCACCTGATCAACACCAATACCACCCCAACGAACGCCAATTTCTTTACGGAAATCGGTATTGGCAATCACAATCCGCGCTTCAATTAGTACTTGGCGAATAGGCACATCAATCTTTTCTACTAACAACTTGAATGCGGTAATTCTATCATCTGTGTCTGTCAATATAATTGAATTGGTGCGCTCATCAACAATGGCTTGGCCTCGCTCAGACAGAATACTGCCGGTCGATGTGCCATTACCGCTATTATTGTTATTGCTACCTTGATTTGTGGAGCTCTGACGCTGCCCCTTAAAGAGTTCAAATAATTCCTTGGCATTGGCATAGCGAACACGAATAAATTCAGTCCTTAATGGTGCCAACTCTTCAAGCTGCTTCTGGGTTGCCAGTTCCTGACGCTCACGATCCGCGATTTCCTCAGCCGGCGCAACCATCAAAACATTGCCAATTTGACGCTTGTCTAAGCCTTTTGTTTTCAGAACCAAATCTAAAGCTTGATCCCAAGGCACATTCTCCAAGCGGAGAGTAATGCGACCGGAAACGGTATCACTAGCGACCAAATTCAGCTCGGTGAAATCAGCAATCAGCTGCAATACAGAGCGGACTTCAATATCTTGAAAATTCAAAGACAGCTTTTCGCCAACAAAATCAAACCTTGCTTTTTTCTCTTCTTGCTCTTCCTCGGAAAGAGGCTTAATGCTGACAACGTATTCATTGTCCGCTTGATAAGCTAGATAGTCGTATGCTCCCGAGGCGTCAACCTGAACAGACGTTCCGCTTCGGCCATGATCGGCACTCACCATCGACACCGGTGTCGCAAAATCTGTAACGTCTAAACGACGACGCAGCTCTTCTGGCAACCACACATCCATAAAATTGATTCGCACACCAGCACCGAGTTCTTCAACGTCTACGCCTATGTTTGCATCTGACAAAGTGAATATAATCTTTCCTTCGCCATCTTCGCCGCGACGAAAGTCAATGTCGGTAATACTAGATGAGCTCTGGTCAATATCCCGCTCGGAGCGAACGCTCGCCGCGACCGAACGAGTGGGCGCATCTTCATAGGCTGCGATGTCTGCCGCACCCACTTCAACGACAAATTCCGCACCTTCAATTCGAGTTTTATAGTCGGCTAAAGACTCCAAATTCATAATCATTCTAGACCGACCACCGGCGCTTAGAATTACTACGCTTTTGCTGTTAGCAAACGCCAGGGGAAATTTCTTTTGCTCCAAGGCAACATCCACGTCTGGGAAATCCAAGACAATACGAGCTGGATTTTCAATCGTGTAACCTTCTGGCTGTGGCGGCATGTCGGAAAATAACATGCGCACTTCAAAGCGCTCACCGGGCAATTCGGCAAAACGAATATCTTCTAATGTATTTCCCGACGCTTGAACCGCCAGCATCAAACCCGTCAATGCCAGCAATGGTTTACGTATCACTGATGCAAGGGTTAATCGCAATGCAGACATAACAGCTTATTCCTTTTCT
>Ga0105348_1001035_pt1 | contig 19510 bp, 19 predicted proteins | sample EN8Hudsemesocosm_2_FD_83504 | JGI IMG/M metagenome (GOLD analysis project Ga0105348, IMG submission 83504) | Methane-oxidizing microbial communities from mesocosms in the Hudson Canyon - EN8C Hudson Canyon | ecosystem: Environmental > Aquatic > Marine > Cold seeps | place: Hudson Canyon... | reverse complement strand
GTGATTTGCGACTTCCCTCATCTTCGTTGGAGCTATCGTGGCCCATTCAAGTACCGTTTAAAAAAGCGCTTAGATCAATCGACTGAGCATTATCAACAAGTAGCAGCCAAAGCGTCTAACTACAAACACCTCAAGTCTTGCGTAGTAGAACACATGAATAATCCAACACTTCTACAAGACTTGAGGCTAAAATACAGTAAAGAAATTATGGGTAATACGGATGGTAATGCATCACAACGTATTGTAGATCTGCTAATCAATAACTAGATTTCTTCTTATGCCTAACTTGACTATAAAAAGCATTTAAATGATATTTTTTTAAATCATTCTCGCTTAGTTTTTTAAGAGCGAAGATATTGATATCATGTAAAACCCTCATCCAACTTAGGTATTAGTTATATTTTGTTAGTATTAAATGATGATCATTATATAGGCCAAGGCGCTCATAGAGCTTGCTATTGCCACCCCAAAAATAACGATCTTTGCATCAAAATACCTTTTGAACAGTCAAAACAGATCAAAGCTCTTGAACGTGAATTCGCCTACTATAAGCGGTTAAGCAAGCGCGATATTAATTGGTCTATGTTATCGCGCATGCTGGGAGAAGTTGAGACAAGCAAGGGCGTCGGCCATATTTATACGATTGTCCGGGATGACGACAACGAGGTTTCTAAAAATCTGCTTCATTATTTTAAAGCTGAACAAACTGCATTACATTACGAAGTAATATTAGAAACGTTGAAAAATCTATATAATTATTTACTGAACAATCAAATTTTGCCTTTAACTTTATACCCTAGAAACATTGTTATTAAATTTGGTAAGCAGCCATTAGCCGTGATTATTGATGATATTGGAAACAATGAGTTAATTCGGTTTTCTGAATGGAACAAGCATATGGCTAAGAAGAAAATTTCCAGAAAATGGCATCGATTCCTAAAACACCTTGGAAAAGAAAATAATAACAACACAATGTTGTCCTCATTGCTTAAAGAATTAGAAACGCATTATCTGTCTACTATCGAGAATAAATAATGAAAGTAATTACCTTTGGTACTTTTGATGTTTTTCATGTCGGCCACGTAAATATCTTAGAGCGCGCGCGCTTACATGGTGACCACCTAATCGTCGGTGTTTCTTCTGACAACCTAAACATGAAGAAAAAGCATCGTTACCCTATTTATTCACAAGAAGACAGGATGCATATTATTCGATCTCTTCGGTTTGTTGACGAAGTTTTTATTGAAGAGTCATTAGAGTTAAAAGAAGAGTATATTAAATATTATAATGCAGACGCTCTTGTTATGGGTGACGACTGGGCTGGAAAATTCGATCAATTCAAATCACTTTGTGATGTTATCTATTTACCTCGAACGCCTTCCATATCAACAACAGAAATTATTGAAATAGTAAAAACAAAACGATAAGACCAATCCTTATGCCCGAAAAATATCTTTTATATATCACTCAGAATTATTCTTTTGAAATACTAAGACCTTTACATGATGAATTAAGGCGTCGAGGGTCAGAAGTAATGTGGCTAGCAATGGGTAAAAAGCTTAATCATCAATATTTTTCTGAAAGTGATTATGTTGAAAACGATATTGATAGAGCTCGAGAATTTAACCCTAGCGCCTGTTTTGTACCGGGAAATTACATCCCTAGTTTTATCCCGGGCCTTAAAGTTCAAGTATTTCATGGTTTAGAATGGAAAAAGAAAGGTCATTTTTCTATAAAAGGCCATTTTGACTTGTATTGCACCCATGGAAAAGCAACGACAGATCGATTCAAGCAGTTAGCAGAAAAATATCAGTATTTTGATGTTATTGAAACGGGTTGGCCAAAACTAGACTACTTATTTTCTTCAAAACCATTTAGCGATTGTCCTAAAAACACAAAAACTATTTTATATGCGCCGACATTCTCTCCAAAACTGAGCTCTGCCACAGACCTATATAATGAAATCGCACGATTATCTCAGAATACAGATTATTACTGGTTAATTAAGTTTCACCCTAAAATGAAAAAGAGTTGGATAGATATGTATAAAGGTCTGGAAGGGCCTAACTTAAAAGTAATTCAAAGCCAAAACATTAATTGTTTGTTGCAACGGGCAGATATTATGGTATCTGATACCTCTTCGGTTATAGGTGAATTCTCTTTACTCGGAAAGCCTGTTGTCACCTATAAAAATTCCGTGCCTGGAGATTACTTACTCAATATTGAAGATGCCAACTTATTACCAAATGCAATTGAAGAAGCCTTTAATCCCAAGCAAGCATTATTAAGCGCCATAAAACAATATGTACAAGAACTACACCCATACACAGATGGTAAATCAGCTTATAGAACCATTGAGGCAGTTGAAGGTATATTAAAGCATGGGAAAAAAGCGAAACGTAAAAAGCCATTCAATCTAATTCGAAAAATCAAAATCAGAAAAAAGCTAAAATATTATAAATGGTAAAGAAAACCTTACGCAGTTTGTTTCATAAAGACAGAGCCGTTATAGCCTATAATAAACAACTATAAGCCATAACGGTCATTAAATATTTAAACCAATTCAATCGCCATCGCAGTTGCTTCACCACCGCCGATACACAGCGCAGCGACACCTTTGGTTTTACCTTTGATCTTTAGCGCATTCATTAGTGTTACCAGAATACGTGAACCAGTTGAACCTACCGGATGACCTTGCGCACATGCACCTCCAAAGATATTAACGGTTTCTGGGTCTAAGCCTAATTCTAAAATTGGCAACATAGCCACCATTGCAAACGCTTCGTTGATTTCATATAAATCAACATCATCTTTAGTCCAACCCGTTTTTGTGAATAGCTTTTCAATAGCGCCTACTGGCGCAAGCGTAAATTCACTTGGATGTTGTGATTGTGTCGTGTGCGCAACGATACGCGCCATTGGTTTGATGCCACGCGCTTCAGCTTCACTTTCTCGCATTAATACAAGCGCTGATGCACCATCAGAGATAGAAGAAGCATTAGCGGCAGTAATAGTGCCGTCTTTTGCAAACGCAGGACGGAGGCTTGGAATTTTTTCGATATTGGCATTGAATGGCTGCTCATCCTGATCAACGACAGTATCACCACGACGAGATTTAACCGTTACCGATACGATTTCTTCATTTAATTGGCCTGCTTCAATCGCTGCTTTTGCACGTGTTAGTGACTGAATTGCGTAGTCATCCATCTGCTCACGGGTATAACCTTTTTGATCAGCAACTTCTTGAGCAAAAGAGCCCATTAAACGGCCGGTTTCTGCATCTTCCAGGCCGTCTAAAAACATGTGGTCTTTAGCTTGGTCACCATGTCCCATGCGGTAGCCTTTACGTGCTGTCGGTAGGATATAAGGTGAATTGGTCATTGACTCCATGCCACCCGCAATCATGACATCGTTAGTACCCGCTTTAATCAGATCATGCGCAAGCATTGTGGCTTTCATGCCAGAACCACATAGTTTATTAATCGTGGTTGCACCCGCTTCATCCGACAATCCAGCCTGACGCATTGCTTGACGCGCAGGGCCTTGTTTTAGACCTGCAGGTAACACACAACCCATGATAACTTCCTGCACATCTTCTGGCTTAAGACCTGAACGCTCAACCGCTTCTTTAATAACAACTGCACCAAGTTCAGGCGCTGTGACTGCGGATAAACTGCCTTGAAACCCCCCCATTGGGGTACGAACACCGCTTACGATCACAACTGAATCTTGCTTCGACATATAAACCTCATTAGCTTAAAAAGACGGATTGGCCGTCATTAGTTCCAGTATCACTTACTGGTTTGAAAATTATGGAGGGATTTTATCAAAAAATTGAGAGGGATGTGATTTTTTTATCTTAAGGGAGAAAGTACAATTTTCAAGTTATTGTTATTTAGTTTTTAATGTGACTGAGACGTCTTTGTTTAAGACGCTTAGATTAAGAGATAAGGACGATTCAACCACCGAGGCGCTTCGGCGTCCTCGGTGGTAAAATTCTTTTATCATTAAGCGTCTAAAAAGACCCAATTTATGACAAAAAAGATCTATCATTCCACATTTTACTGCTTCTTTTTCCGCCCTTTACTCTTATTCACTTTCTCACGAATAATTTTAGTTTGGCTGGCTTTATTCGTTCGGCCTGGGCGTGGCGTCATATCGATATTTTTCAGAAGTGACTTTCGGTCTCCGACTTCAAAACCTGGGCGATTAAGGCGTTTTACTCGGCTGTTAATTAATTGCTCAATTAACTCTAGCGAGCGCTCTTCTTCACGACTTACAAAAGATATTGCGTGGCCTTTTTCACCCGCTCTACCGGTGCGCCCGATTCGATGTACGTAATCTTCTGCTAAGTAAGGTAAGTTATAATTGACAACATATTCCAAGCCTTGAATATCCAAGCCACGTGCGGCGACTTCTGTGGCGATTAGAACCTGGATTTTAGCTGATTTAAAGTCGGCCAATGCGCGTCGGCGTGAGCCCTGGCTTTTATCTGCGTGGCAGACTGCGACATCAACTTTATTTAACTTTAACACCGCTAATAATTTATCGGCTTGCTCTTTGGTGCTGGTAAATACAAGTACCTGAAACCAGTTGTGCTCATCAAGCAGTTCCATAAACAGATCAATTTTACGACGTTCTTCCACGGGGTACATTACATGCTCAACTGTGTCAGCTGTCATGCTTTGCTTGGCGACACGTACTTCAACATGCTGTTTAAGGATTTTATGCGCTAATTCATTCACTGTTGATGAGATTGTGGCAGAAAACAGTAAGGTTTGGCGCTGTTTCGGTGTGTCATTCAAGATCGCGAGTACGTCGGTAATAAAGCCCATATCCAGCATACGGTCAGCTTCATCTAGCACAGCAAACTCTACTTTAGAAAGGTTCACATTACACTCGGTAATATGTTCCATCAGTCGGCCTGGTGTAGATATCAACACATCAACACCTGCACGTAATTTTTTCTCTTGCCCGCCCATTTTAACACCGCCATATATAGCGGTAATTTTTAAAGGCAAAAACTGGGCGTAAGTACCAATGGTCTGCGCTAGCTGTTCAGCTAATTCACGTGTAGGCGCTAAAATTAATGCCCGAGGACTGCCGGGCACCGTCTCTTTCGGTTTGTCGAGCATTTGTTGCAGAATGGGTAAAGCAAAAGCCGCAGTTTTACCCGTGCCAGTTTGGGCATTAGCCAATATATCTTTACCACGGCGAGCAGGGATAATCGCTTGTACCTGCACCGGTGTCATTTCAGTATAAGCACAGGCATCAATAGCTTGTTGGATCTCGGGCGCTAAGCCTAAAGATGTAAAATTCATATTTATTCCTCTATCTACGTAATGCCTGATGATGACTAAGATTTATATCTGACAACTAAAAAAGGCGGATTATAAAGGATTTTACCGCCTTGTGGGAATTACATACGCGCGACAACACTTACCGGCAAGACCTTTAACAATGGAGCCACAACATTCCAGGGGAATTTAGGTACCGTAGACTCCCCCACCTTTTTCTCAATCATATTGGCAAAAATTTCAGCGCCCTTTTCAACATCAATCACAAAAGGACGGCTCGCTAGGCTTCGGTTGAGTTCAGTATCAATGAAACCTGGGTGCAGTACTGTGACATCAATATTTTCTTTTAGCGTTTCGACTCGAACGGCTTCCATAAACGTTGTCAGACCCGATTTTGAAGCCGAATAAGCGGCATTACGCGCCAAGCCACGAAATGCGGCTACTGAAGATGTACCTACAAGATGCCCAAAACCTTGTTGTCGAAATATTTTCAAACCAGCATCAATAGTGGCAATAGCACCATTTAAATTGGTGTTAATCACTGCCAACTGATCAGTTAAAGGCATAACACCGGTTTTACCGGCAATCGCAATACCCGCATTAACTAATAAAATATCAATTTTACCAAGCTGCTGATGCAGGCTTTTTAAAATATCTGATTGCTGGGAATAATCATTCACGTCCATTGCCATCACGGCCACTTTTATGGAAGGGTATTTCTGCTCTATTTCAGATTTAAGCGACTCTAAAAGGCCGATGCGTCTTGCCGTCAAACCCAAATCATAACCACGCGAGGCCATCACCCACGCTAGCGCTTTTCCTATTCCGTCACTTGCACCGGTTATTACTATGCTTTTATTATTCATATTATTGCCTGCCCTTTGCCTATATCCTGGAGGATTTTTCACAAAAACCACATACAGTATCTCGCATCCACACTTGAAACAAGTTGATCAAATCCAAGCTGTTTCACTTGAGTGCCGTCTAAAAGATGGACTTCATAAATAAAACCTGAATATAATCACCTACAACTGCGTACACGCGTGCCGTTTTTTCAGCGTTTAACAACAATAATTTTATAGCTAGAGGCCTCCATGCAAAGCGACAATTCCTACACTCATTATCGAACTTGTAATCTTTGCGAAGCAATGTGTGGCATTGCGATTAAGGTCGATGACCAAACAATCACTTCAATTAAAGGCGACCCAAACGACCCTTTAAGTAAGGGACATATCTGCCCTAAAGCGCTGGCATTAAAAGACATACAAGAAGATCCTGAACGCTTGAAAGTACCTCAATTGAAAACCAAAGACGGCTGGAAGGAAATATCGTGGGGCCGCGCTCTGGATATTGTGGCCAATAAATTAAAAGATACGCAAAAAGAACACGGCCGCCATGCAGTAGGCGCTTATTTAGGCAATCCGAACACGCACCACCATGGCAACATTTTATTTGGCCCACCACTTTTACACGCTTTACATACGCACAATAAATTTTCCGCTACATCCAATGACCAACTACCTCACATGCAGGTTAACTTGGCGATGTTCGGGCACCAATTATTGTTTCCGGTTCCTGATATTGATCACATGGATCTATTTATCCTGGTGGGTAGTAACCCCGCAGCTTCGAATGGCAGCTTAATGTCAGCACCTGATTACCAAACGCGCCTGAAAAACATATCCAAACGTGGCGGTGAAGTGATCCTGATAGACCCTAGAAAAACAGAAACCAGCCGAGTCTCGGATCAGCATTTATTTATAAAACCAGGTACAGATGCATTTTTAATGCTGGGTATTCTGCATACACTATTTGATGAAAACCTAATCGAGCAAGGTCGCTTACATTCCAAACTTGATGATATTGCTCAAATCCAACTACTGTGTTCTGACTATTCCGCCAGCAAAGTTAGCCCAATCACCGGCATCAAAACATTAAAAATTAAAGAACTGGCACGTAAACTGGCTAAAACACCGCGCGCCTGTTTATTTTCCCGTATGGGCACCTCTACTCAGGAGTTTGGCGGTATTGCTACCTGGCTGGCCTATACTATTAACATCATCACCAATCATTTGGATGAGCGTGGTGGTTTGATGTTTACCAAACCCGCTGCCGATATTGTCGAACTCGGGGCCTTAACTGGTCAAAAAGGTCATGTAAATCGTTATCAGAGCAAATTGGGCTTGCCTGAGTTTGGCGGCGAACTACCTGCCAGTACCATGGCTGACCAGATACTTTTAGAAGACGACAAGCAAGTAAAAGCCATGATTGTGCTTGCGGGTAACCCCGTATTAAGCAGTCCCAATGGCCAGCGCTTAGACAAAGCATTTGAATCTCTCGATTTTATGGTTTCGATTGATTTTTATCTAAACGAAACCTCCCGGCATGCCGATATTATTTTGCCGCCAACAGCGCCACTTGAACAATCTCATTATGACCTGGCATTTAATATGCTGGGCGTCAGAAATGTCGCTAAATATTCACCCGCGTTATTTGATGCAGGCAAACATGCTCGTCATGACTGGCAGATTTTACTTGAATTAAAACGCCGCCTAAATAGCCATGACTTACCTTCACGCTTAAAAGAAGAAGCCACTTATCAAGTACTAAAACGCTTAGGCCCGGATGGCTTACTTGATATTATTTTACGTACTGGTCCTTATGGTACTCAAATACCGGGTACATCCAAAGTGGGTAATTTTTTGATCGACGCTTTGCAAGGCTTCGTTGAAGCTCGGCACCCGCTACGAAAGTTACTAGATTTAAGCCCTTATGGCAGCCCAAACCGTGGTTTAAGCAAAGGTTTATGCGTCAGTTCATTACTCAATTATCCGCACGGTATAGACTTAGGTTCTTTACAATCCTGCTTACCCGAGCGCTTGTACACGCCTAAAAAGCGCATTAAGCTCGCACCTGCTACCTTTTTGAAAGACATGAGTCGCCTGCGAAAACGTGCTGAAATTTTAAACACCGAACAAGATACGGACGAGCTATTACTTATTGGGCGACGCCACGTTCGCTCTAACAACTCTTGGTTACACAACAGCCACCGATTAGTGAAAGGTAAGAATCGTTGCACAATGATGATTCATCCGGAAGATGCACAAAGAGCAAATTTAGCTAATGGCGATTTTGCCTCTGTCACAAGCCGTGTTGGCAAGGTTGAAATAGAAACCGAGATCACTGAAGACATCATGCAAGGCGTCATCAGCATTCCTCATGGCTGGGGCCATCACCGAGAAAACACCCAAACATCAACCGCCTCCAAGCGACCAGGCGTGAGTGTTAACGATCTGACGGATGAACAATTTGTTGACAGTTTAACGGGCACCTCAGTATTAAATGGCGTGCCTGTTTCGGTGTGCAAAGTAGCCATAAAGGATAAAAAAGGGTTTTCAAATAAAGCAACTTCATCAGCCCTAGCAGGTAAAAAGAAAACGCCAACAAGCAAAAAACAAAAAGCAAAAAAGACAGTCAAATCACTGAATGTAGTCACGGCAAAGTCACCTGTCAAAACATCAAAGCCGCGCATTCGTGTGAGTGCTAAGCTCACTAAATAGCAGGATATGCATAAAGGTTTATAATGATTATTGACCCCCTACAACTCAGTGAAGAAGCTTTAAATAACTTGATCGCTGAGTATTGCTTGCGAGACTGGGGCCTTAACGAGAACGAGTCCCCTTTAGCGAGCCGCCAAGACCAAGTAAAAACCGCTCTGAACAATGGCCAACTGGTGATTATTTATAGTCAGCATTATGAAAGCGCACAAATTATGGCCGCGTCAGAGATCTCACAAACTTTATGAATCAAGCAATTATTTCTCATGACGTACTCATCAAAACAGCAGGGCAAGCACGCTTTGAACAAGGTTTAAGCAAAAGTACCAACATTGATATCAGCGACTTTCATTATCAAGATAAACAAGCCAAGGCAAAGGTAGGTCAATATACGGTCAGCGTTCGCTACCATTCAGAAACAATCGAAGGTGCCTGCACCTGTCCCGACTCCGACGGTTTTGACTTTTGCCAGCATTGTGTCGTTTTAGTGCTGCACGCAAATAAAAATGCTCAACAGATTAACTCACTTGCCAAAGGTCCTGATAAAAGCAAGATCCTTGCTTATCTACTCAGGCAGGATAAACAAGCCTTAGCCAAGCAATGCTTAGCATTAATAGAAAACGATACAGATCAATTTAAACGCTTTGTCTTAAAAGCCTCATTAAATACCGAATCTATTGATTTCAGCCAACTTAAAACCCAAATAACAGAATTAACACGCAAGCCAGAGAATTTATTCAGCCAACGACAAGTGAAAGTATTTTTCTCAAAAATTGATTTGTTTTTAGAAGAATTAAGCTTGTCCAACTACCTCAATACGCCTGAAAAGATGATCAAGCTGATTGAGTATACCTTCCAAAGGATCAATCACTTACTCAAGAGTATTGATGATGCCAACCTGCAACGTCAAACCTGTGTTGATAAGCTACAGAGTATGTACCACCACCTTCTTACTGAAATCAGTGGGCGCCCAGACACTAAAGCCAAACGTCTTCATAACTTTTGGCTGAATGATACCCATGCGCTATTAGGAAACGATATTGAATTCTATTTAAGCCATGAAAACTGCCGAACAAAATTTAAAGATTTAAACATAGCCGCTTGGAAAGAGATACAGAGCTCATCAAACATGAAGAGCGTACTATCGCCAATACAGAAAAACAAAGTAGCCCGTTATTTGCTAGAAATATTCTCCCAAAACAATGAACAAGACAAGGCAAAAACCTTGCGTGATTTTTTAGCCTAGCATCTCTCTACTTCACACTAGAAATTATTAAAAACGCCCCCATTATCTAAACAACATTCAACTTGTTTCATAGGAAAACTAACCATGACTGATACTGCTGTACCTGAAATTCAAATGAACATAAACGAGCTTTACAAAGAAGACGTATATACCGATCAAAAAGTAGGAACCATTCGTCGCATGACACCCGTTACACCCGAAGGTGAATTCGATGAAGCACGAAAAGTTTTATACTTCGGCGGTACACAAATGATGACCCCTGCAGGCCCTTTACCGCTAAACTTTGAAATAGAAGGCAGCAACCTGGCTGAGATAGTGAATAATTTTGGTGATGCCGCCAACAAGTCTTTAGAAGAAACCATGACTGAATTACAAGAAATGCGCCGCCAGCAAGCATCCCAAATTGTGATGCCAGGCGAACCTAGTAGCCAGATTCAAATGCCTTAAGTTATGTTTGAAGCTCAACCCCTGAAACTAAATTCAGTTTAGTTTCAGGCCTACTCCAACAGAATTATTATGTTTCTTGCTCACAGTCCTCATAACAAGCCAGTGTAAAACGTGGCGAACAGACGGCTAAAAATACCAAATCTTCAGACCCCTTATTGTAAATTTTCTGCCTTACTCCTGCAGGAATAAACACTACGCTGCCTTCCTGAACTTCCTGAGCAGGTTCATCAGCAACATAAACCAAGCCACTTCCCTTTTGAATAACATAACGCTCACTCACACCCTTCAATCGATGAAAGCGTGTCGTTTTACCTGGTTCAACTCGCGCTCGGGCAATGGATACATCAGGGTCAGTTTCCGAATTAAGCATTTCTAAAATAAAACAGCCCTCATCAAAAAAATACTCCTGGCTATTTGGTGTATTAAAAATTTTTCCTTCCAACATTCTTTCCTACTATTAATTGATTAAGCCTTTAGTGATTGCACCTGTATTGATTGCCAATAACTTGCTAAAATCCTCACACATTACACCTCTTCTTTTTATTCTACCAAAGAGCGACTTCATTGATGCAATTTACTGTAGGCCAACGCTGGGTTAGTCAGTCTGAACCCAAATTAGGACTTGGAATTATTACCGAATTTGAAAACCGACGCGTGACGATCAGTTTTCCAGCCTCCAATGAAGTACGTACCTATGCTAGTGAAAATGCCCCCATTAGTCGCGTCATGTATAAGGTCGGCGATGAAGTTGAAACACATGACGACCAAGGCTATACGGTCACCTCAGTCGATGACTCTAAGGAATTAATTCAGTATCAAACTCAAAACTCACAAGGTGACACCCAAATCATCAGTGAAGTTGAATTAAATTGCTTCATACAATTTACCTCTCCATTACAAAGATTAGTAAGTGGTCACTACGATAGGGGTAGAGCATTTCGCTTGCGTTATGAAACCCTACAACACAAACATCGCTTACAGCAATCATCCATTAACGGTTTATTGGGTTCACGAACAAACTTACTGCCTCACCAAATTTATATCGCCGATAAAGTTGCCAAACGCCATTCTCCACGTGTATTACTCGCTGATGAAGTTGGTCTGGGCAAAACCATTGAAGCCGGTATGATTTTACACGCGCAATTACACAATGGATTAGCCAATCGCGCACTAATCGTCGTGCCTTCAACTTTGATCCACCAGTGGTTGATCGAAATGTTGCGTCGTTTCAATTTACGCTTCTCCATTTTTGACCGTGAGCGCTTTAGCTCGCTAATAGAAGAAGGCATCGAAAACCCCTTTGAGACCGAACAACTTGTTTTATGCAATCAGGACTTTTTAGTCGAAAATGCTTTTGTGCAAGCACAAGCTCTTAATGCCGACTGGGATTTATTGGTGGTGGATGAAGCACACCATTTACATTGGTCAGAAGAAGCCAGCAGCCCGGAATACCAATGCATTGAAGCCTTGGCGCAGCAAAGCCGTGGGGTTTTATTGCTCACCGCCACGCCCGAGCAAGCAGGTCTTGAAAGTCACTTTGCCCGCTTAAGACTACTCGACCCAGATCGCTTTCACTCGCTGGCTAAATTTATTGAGCAAGAAAAAAACTATGCACAAGTTTCGACTCTGGTTGGCGAATTACAAGCATTGCCCGAAGACGCTGCACTGACGGACAGAGCCATTAAGCTATTAGGTGATGAAGCGAAAAACCAGACGATTCCACAAGCAATCCAGCTACTTCTGGACCAACATGGTACTGGCCGAATTTTATTTCGGAATACTCGCCAGGGTGTCAAAGGTTTCCCAAACAGGATATTAAACCCCGTTCCACTTGAGTTCGACACCAATCCAGACAGCAGTGAAATAGATGAAGTGGCATTAAAAGATAGCCCTCGTGTTATTTGGCTCACACAATTCTTAAAAGCCACCAAACCAGAAAAAGTACTCATTATTTGCGCTACCGCTGAAATGGCTTTAACACTTGAAGCCCATCTTCGTCTGCGTGAAGGCTTATTAACGGCCGCATTTTATGAAGGGCTCAGTATTATTGAGCGTGACCGGGCAGCGGCTTATTTCGCTGACAAAGAAGAAGGTGCTCAAGCACTTATTTGTTCTGAAATTGGAAGTGAAGGTCGGAATTTCCAATTTGCGCATCATTTAGTTTTATTTGATCTACCCGACAACCCGGATTTACTAGAACAGCGCATTGGCCGCTTAGATCGAATTGGCCAAGAACATGACATACAAATTCATGTACCTTATCTGCTTGGCAGCAAACAGGAAGGTTTGTTCAAATGGTATGATCAGGCACTTAATGCTTTCACTCATAGCTGTGCAGCAGGTTATGCGATTTATGAGCATTTTGAAGCAGACTTGAATAACTATTTAGCACAAAAAGACTTTGATGGCGATGTAGCCAAAGCCTTTATAAGCCAAGCTCGCCAGCACCGGGATGAAGCCATGGCAGCCTTACAAACAGGACGCGACCCTTTATTAGAATTAAACTCCTGCGACCCGCTACTTGCGTCTGAATTAATTGAGCAAATTGAATCAGAAGAAACCAGCGCAGAACTATCGGGTTATATGGAGCGCCAGTTCAACTTGTATGGTGTCGAGCAAGAGCACCAGTCTGACCAAACCCTGATCATTCACCCCGGAGAGCACATGCTAGAGCAGCACTTTCCTGGCCTGGGTGATGAAGGCAATACACTCACCTTCCATCGTATGAAAGCACTTGTGCGTGAAGATGTTGAGTTTGTGACCTGGGAACACCCCATGGTGTCTGATTTGATCGAGCAAACGCTTTCAGGTGAACTCGGTAATGCTGCTTTGTCGACCATGTCAGTCAATGGCGTCGAACCTGGCACCTTGTTTTTAGAGGCCATTTTTGCCCTCAACAGCATGGCCCCCAAATCATTACAACTAGACCGTTTCTTACCCGTTTCACCTCAACGTATTGTAGTCAATATAACGGGACGTGATTTAAGTGAAGTACTGCCTTATGCGCAACTGAATGAATTATGCAAAGGCTTGAAGCGCTCAATGGCGCATGCCGTCATTAAAGAGATTCGTAACGAAATTGGCACCCTGCTCACTCATGCTCAAACCATTGCTGAAAAAGCCGTACCTGACTTAATCAAAGCAGCAGAGCAAGCCGTAGAACAACAACTTGGTGCCGAGATTCAACGTTTGGTCAGCCTTCAAGCCAAAAACCCATTGATCCGGAATGATGAAATTGAATTTTTGAACAATCAGCAAGCGCTTTGCCAAGAGTATATTGGTAAGACAGGCCTCGAGGTTCAGGCTATGCGAGTGATTATAAACACCTGATTCAATTATATGAGAGCTTTGTGCGACTTAAATCTCTGTCATTCAGGTAATTTCTTAAGCCTGAATGACAAAGTTGTTTTGTCAAACTGCTATCCTGAAAAGCACTCGTGATGAGACGTTTATATTATGTTTGAAAAAAAACACCTAATCAAAATAGCGAACTTCAAAATGCCTTTCGGCAAATATCAGGGACGACGCTTGATCGATGTACCCGAAGAATATTTGCTTTGGTTTCGCCAAAAAGGCTTTCCCCCCGGCGAGCTTGGTTTACTCATGGGGCTAACCTTAGAAGTTAAAATTGAAGGCCTGGATAAACTAATCCAACCACTTAAACAGTAGCACTGCTTTTTCAAGATTGAAATGCACTTGCTGCCACGCACGAAATGATCAATAATTAACCAATAGTGAGCATCTTTTAAAAGAGGTATTGCCATGTCACTCCCCGCTATTGATACAAACCTTCATCTATCATCTACTAACCAGAAACCTTCAGGCCATGTTGAAAGAGTTTCACCAAGCTCTGAAGAAACATCACAAACTCAAACGACACAAGCAGCAAGCCCAAAACAGAAGTTTAATATTGCCATCCTTCAAGCACATCAGGATGTGAGTATTAGCACTAAAAACGAACCGCTCGCACTGATCTATAAAGCAGCCATCGAAGGCATCAACAAAGAACTAGAAACTGAACTGGGCGAAGATGCCATTGAAAAAGGCTACGAAAACGGCTTGGACGTGTCACCCGAAGCGACTGCAGGACGTATTTTAAGCTTTTCTACCGGTTTATTTTCGCTCTACCAGCAACAACACCCGGAACTCAGCGAACAAGAACAAGCCGAGAAATTTGTGGGCATTATCAGTGGTGGGATTGATACCGGTTTTTCAGAGGCACGTGAGATTCTTGACGGTTTAGGTGTGCTAGAGGGCGAAATTGCTGAAAATATTGATAAAACTTACGATATCATTCAAAACGGGCTAGCCGCTTTTCTAGAGAAGTATAATTTAAACACTTGAAGCATTTTTACGCGAATTGGTGGGCAAGGCCCACCCTTTAACCTACTAGATGAAAGCTTTATTCTGGTTTTTGTGTCGCTTCAAAAGCAGCTAACTGCTCTGGCGTAGCTTTTTTCTGGTGGTTATCTTTCCATTGCGAATAAGGCATACCGTAAACAGCTTCTCTTGCCTGATCATAATCGATATCAACACTCTGATCCTTACCTGCAGCCATGTACCACTTGGCCAAGCAATTTCGGCAGAAGTTCGCCAAAATCATTAAATCAATATTCTGCACTTCTTTATGGTCATCAAAGTGTTTAAGCAAACGACGAAAAGCAGCGGCTTCGATTTCAGTACGCTGCTGATCAGTCATTTCGATTTGTTTAGTCATGAAAAGCCTCTTGTTTGACGATAAAAGTTATAAATAAATTCTATCTTGATGAGTTACGTTTGTCGCTGCTATTTTTTGATATTACAAAACAAAAAAAACGCTCATCTTTAGTAAGAATGAGCGCTTTTCTGTTTTCAAGAGCAGCTCAAAAGGCTGCTCTTCGTTGACCCTTAACCTAGAGCTACTTGTTAGTAAACTCAGGGTAAGCTTCCATACCACATTCAGTGATATCAACACCTTCGTACTCTTCTTCTTCGCTAACTCGAATACCCATAACCGCCTTGATAACACCCCAAGTAATTAATGAAGCAACGAATACCCAAACGAAGATCGTTAAAGCACCTAGGAACTGAGCAACAAAGCTAGTGCCATCGTTAGTGAATGGAACAACCATTACACCAAATAAGCCCACTACACCGTGTACAGAGATCGCACCAACTGGATCATCAATCTTCAACTTATCAAGAGTAAGGATAGAAAGCACAACCAATACACCACCTACAGCACCAATGATAGTTGCAGACAAAGCAGTTGGCGTGTCAGGGCCAGCCGTGATTGCTACTAGACCCGCTAGCGCACCGTTAAGCGCCATAGTTAAATCCGCTTTCTTGAACAAGATATAAGCAAGTAATATAGCACCAATCAAACCACCAGCCGCTGCTGCATTCGTATTCATAAATACAACCGCTACAGCATTTGCACTTTCAACACTTGCTAAAGCTAATACAGAACCACCGTTGAAACCGAACCAACCTAACCAAAGAATGAAGGTACCTAAAGTCGCCATTGGTAAGTTTGCACCCGGAATTGCATTTACTTCACCATTTTTACCATATTTACCTTTACGTGCACCTAGCAACAATACACCCGCTAATGCTGCAGCAGCACCTGCCATATGAACGATACCAGAACCTGCAAAGTCAGAGAAACCGAAGTAAGTCATTTCACCATCAACCATTTCGTTTTCGATTAGTGAACCTAGGCTGAACATACCGAATACGTCTTCACCACCCCAAGTCCAAGAACCTTCCATTGGGTAGATAACACCTGTCATCACGACTGCAAATACCAAGAAAGCCCAAAGCTTCATTCGCTCTGCCACTGCACCTGATACAATCGACATTGCCGTTGCAACAAATACTACCTGGAAGAAGAAATCAGCAGAAGGCGCATAAGTTGCTGCTTCAGCAGCACCCGCAACACCATCAGCTTCAATACCGCTCAAGAAGAATAATTCTGCGCCGCCTTTATACATAATCGCGTAACCGCAAACCATATACATGGTGCAAGAAACTGCAAATAGTGCAACGTTTTTAGTCAGGATTTCAGTCGTATTTTTTGATCGTACCAAACCGGCTTCAAGCATGGCAAAACCTGCCGCCATCCACATAACCAAGGCACCACATACCAAAAAGTAAAAGGTGTCCATTGCGTACTGCATTTCAGTAACTGTACTTGTTAAGTTTTCCATTAGAGCCCTCCGAACTAGGCAAGCTAGAACGTGTTATAAACATTAAAAGATTAATTTGAACGAGTTGAAAACAGCTTAAACAGCATCAGTGCCTGTTTCGCCGGTACGAATTCGAATCACTTGCTCCAATGGAGAAACAAAGATTTTTCCATCGCCAATTTTCCCTGTGTTTGCCGCATTAGTAATTGATTCAATTACCTGGTCAAGCAAGTCAGAACCAATCGCAACTTCAACTTTTACTTTTGGAAGGAAGTCCACAACATATTCAGCACCACGATAAAGCTCTGTATGGCCTTTTTGACGACCAAAGCCTTTTACTTCCGTGACGGTAATACCTTGTACGCCTATTTCAGATAATGCTTCACGTACATCGTCAAGCTTGAAAGGTTTAATAATGGCGGTGACTAGTTTCATAAGAGTCTCCTGTGTATGCCGATTAAAAGATTGCTGTTTATAGGTTTTATTTTGTTGTTACACCTTGTTTATTCATAGCTAGACATAATTGGGTGCAATTATTTACAACATTACCCGCTATAAAGCAGGGGGCATGCCAAGAAAACCTTTACCTTTAAAAACAACGTGATAGAAATATATTCGTTCAAAACATCATCAGCAACAGCACCACCGCAGTGCAAGCCAAATTCTAGCGCACAAAATCAGTGCACCACCAAGTTTTACAAGAGTGTGCAAACATTTCGGCTCGCGTGTTAAGCTTTCACTCTATTCATTTTGAATACCATTTTTGAAAGGAAATTTAATGCTGAACCCACAAGAGCTTTTAAACACCATCCATGAACAAGTCAGCCAGATCCTGCCTGACGTTGGAAAGTCAGCGCAAGAAGACCTAGCAGCACATATAAAAATTTTGGTCAGTGGCATTATTTCCAAATTAGACCTGGTCAGCCGTGAAGAGTTTGATGCACAACAAGCCGTACTAGAACGCACCCGCTCTAAATTAGAGCAGCTAGAAAAAGACTTTGCTGCACTTAAGGGCGAATAAAAAGCTATACAAGTAAAAACCAAGGACGAATATAATTAGCAAGGAGTGCTATGTCCCTCTCTATTATCAATACCCGTGCGCAATTTGGTGTCGATGCACCACGCGTTACCGTTGAAACACACCTATCTAACGGCTTGCCCTCACTCACCATGGTGGGCCTACCTGAAATGGCGGTACGCGAAAGCAAAGAACGTGTTCGTAGTGCTTTAATTAATTCAGGCTTCGACTTCCCCACGCGCCGTATTACGATTAATTTGGCACCAGCAGACGTCCCCAAGCAAGGCGGACGTTATGATCTGGCGATCGCGATTGGCATTTTAGTCGCCACAGGCCAAATACAAAGCGAGCAGATTCAAACGTTTGAATTTGTGGGTGAACTGGCATTAACAGGCGAACTTCGCCCCGTTTCTGGTGTTTTGCCGACTGCGATTGCTTGTGGCAAACAAGGGAACACCTTGTTTATTGCTAAAGGAAACGAAACTGAAGCAGCGCTATCGGATCACAATAAATTATTCGCTGCTACCCACCTGAATGAAATTTGCCAGCACATTGCAGGGCAACAATATTTAAACCCTATTACTCTTGACCGCTTGGCCGTTCAAAACAGCTTAATACCAGACTTAGACGAAGTGAAAGGCCAGTCTCAAGCACGCAGAGCTTTAGAAGTCGCTGCAGCAGGTCGACACAATTTACTTTTTTATGGCCCACCAGGAACCGGAAAGAGTATGCTGGCAGCACGTTTACCTGGAATCCTGCCTAATTTAAGCAATACTGAAGCCGTTGAAGTCGCCTCTATTTACTCTTTAACGGGCAATCCGCGCGATTCAGACCAATTATTCTCAGCACCATTCAGGTCCCCACACCACACGGCTTCATCTGTAGCTTTGGTCGGGGGAGGATCGCACCCTAGTCCCGGTGAAATATCTCTGGCTCATAGAGGCGTTTTGTTTTTAGATGAATTACCCGAATATGGCAGGGCGGTACTTGAAGTTTTAAGAGAACCCATCGAAAGCGGCGAAATCAGAATCTCTCGTGCCAATGCCACCATCACTTTTCCAGCGCGTTTTCAGCTTTTGGCCGCAATGAATCCATGCCCATGCGGATTTTCAGGACACCCCAAAGTTGCCTGTACCGATACCCCCCAGCAAATCAGTAATTATCGCAAGAAACTCTCAGGCCCCTTACTGGATCGTTTTGACCTCCACGTTGAAGTGGCCTTTCAATCCGGTTCAGTGCTATTGGGCAAATCTGCTCCGGCTGAAAGCTCTGCTATGGTCTATGAACGGGTATTACAAGCAAGGCAAAGACAATTAGCGCGCCAGAATAAGCTAAACAGCGAATTAAAACCGTCTGAATTGGAGCAATTCTGCGCATTACAGCCACAAGCACAAAACATGCTAGAGCGCGCCATGGATCGCTTGGCACTTTCCGCACGTGGCGCACACAGGGTCATTCGTGTCGCACGCACACTGGCAGATTTAAGCGGGAAAGAGCAACTAGACATTACACATTTAGGTGAAGCACTTGCTTATAGAGGTCTAGATCGGCAGTCTGGAGCTTAAGCCTATTCATGTTTTATTTACCTACCCTGGATTCACCCTAAACGACTTAGTTTTAAACCCTGGATAAATGATTAGATTGTACCCTAAAGTTATTAAATTCCTTGGACTACCGCTAGTAGAACTTAGCGTGTTCATTGAATAAGCATCAAATCACTTTTTGATATCGAGTGTTATTTTCTATGAAACAGGGAAAGAAATTTTAAAATGAGCGCC
>Ga0105348_1001028_pt1 | contig 19558 bp, 20 predicted proteins | sample EN8Hudsemesocosm_2_FD_83504 | JGI IMG/M metagenome (GOLD analysis project Ga0105348, IMG submission 83504) | Methane-oxidizing microbial communities from mesocosms in the Hudson Canyon - EN8C Hudson Canyon | ecosystem: Environmental > Aquatic > Marine > Cold seeps | place: Hudson Canyon... | reverse complement strand
TTGCTTTTGCCTGTGTTTTTAGCAAGATATTTACCAAGGTGTTTAATATTACCCCAAGCTATGCCACTGGTTATTCTATGGGCGAAGTTAGCATGTATGCAGCACTTGGTTGTTGGCAAAAACCCAGTGTTATGAGTAGCCGATTAGCTAATTCAGTCACTTTTAATCAACGCTTAAGTGGCGAATTATCTACGCTACGCGAACTTTGGCGTTTAACGAGTACAGATATTAATTCCGCCAACCCGATTTGGGAAACATACAGCATTAAAGCAAGCTTAACTGAAGTTGAAGCCTCGTGTGTTGGTGAAAATCGGGTTTATTGCACTATTGTTAACACTCCCGAGAATGTGCTACTTGCAGGTTATCCAAGTGATTGTCTGCGCGTTATAGATAAGCTAGGCGTACGGGCAATGCCGCTGAATATGGCAAATGCTATTCATAGCCAACCGGCTAAAGCGGAATATGATGAAATGGTTAGTCTTTATACCATGCCTGTTAATGAGCGTCTTAGTACCAAGCTTTATTCAAGCTCTTGTTATTTACCAGTACCACAATTAAGTAAAGCGATTGCCAACTCTATTGCTAAATGTTTGTGTGATCGAGTTGATTTCCCGCGTTTAGTCAATAGTTTATATAATCAAGGTGCCCGAGTGTTCATCGAAATGGGCGCTGGTCGCTCGTTATGTACTTGGCTTGATAAAAGCTTACAACACCAGCAAAGCCTTAACGGTATAAAAAGACTCAGTACCTCAGTCGCGATAAATGCTAAAGGTGTTAGCGATGAACTAAGCTATTTCCGCGCGGTTGCCAAACTAATTAGTCACGGCGTTGTGCTTGATTTAAATAATTTATTTTATGGTTCAATGATCATAAAAATGCAGTCACCACATAGCTGTGACGAACTAAATAAGAGATAACCATGGAAAATATTGCCGTCGTAGGTATTGCAAATTTGTTTCCCGGCTCAAGTGCCCCAGAAGAATTTTGGCAGCAATTACTTGCTAAACAAGACTGCCGCAGTAAAGCTGGCGTTGAACAAATGGGCGTAGATGTCGCAAAATATACCGGTAAAAAAGGGGACACTGATAAATTCTATTGTGTTCATGGTGGCTACATTCGAGATTTTAATTTTGATGCCAAAGCTTTTTGCCATACCAGTAATGACTTAACTGCAGACTATTTATCTCGACTTGATGATTTAAACCAATGGTCTTTATATGTAAGTCAACAAGCATTAAAAGATGCAGGATATTGGCGTAGTGACAAGTTAGGTAACTGTGGAGTTATTTTAGGTAACTTATCTTTTCCAACCAAGTCGTCAAATCACTTATTTTTACCCTTGTATCACCAAGTTGTTGATGACACGTTAAAAAGTGAATTATCTACTGACTTTCAATTAACTCAGTTTGCTCAAGAGCAAGCGAGTACTGAAAAAGACATGGTTATTCATCCTGACAATGCCTTGGTTGCAGGCTTTCCTTCAGCTTTATTGGCAAAAGCAGCAGGCCTTGGTGGAGCACACTTTGCTCTTGATGCTGCCTGCGCCTCAAGTTGTTATTCAGTTAAGCTCGCTTGTGATTATTTACACACGGGAAAAGCCGATATGATGTTGGCAGGTGCCGTTTCAGCGGCGGATCCTATGTTTGTTAATATGGGTTTTTCAATCTTTCAAGCTTACCCTGCCAACAATATTCACGCGCCATTTGATCAAAATTCTCAAGGACTGTTTGCCGGCGAAGGTGCAGGTATGATGGTGTTAAAACGCCATAGTGATGCACTGCGCGATGGCGATAATATTCATGCGATTATTAAAGGTGGCGCGCTCTCTAATGATGGCAAAGGTGAATTTGTCTTAAGTCCAAACACGAAAGGCCAAGTATTGGTTTATGAACGGGCTTATCAAGATGCTGGCGTTAACCCCGCTGATGTCGACTATATCGAATGTCACGCCACAGGTACGCCAAAAGGCGATAAGGTCGAGCTAGGCTCGATGGAGACATTCTTTTCACGCTATTGTCGTGCTGAGCAAAATACCGCGAAAAGCAAACCGCTTTTAGGCTCAGTTAAGTCAAATTTAGGTCATTTGCTTACGGCAGCGGGAATGCCAGGGATGACAAAAGCAATTTGGGCACTTAATGAAGGTAAAATCCCAGCCACGATTAACTTATCTCAGCCAATATCATCTAAGCATGGCTTTTTTACCTCTGAGCAAATGCCAACAGAAACGGTTGCTTGGCCTGAGCGTGATGGCAAACCACGTACCGCAGGCGTTAGTGTCTTTGGCTTTGGTGGCTCAAATGCCCACTTAGTTTTGCAACAACCAACGCAGAGCGTTTCTAAAACCAAATCGGATACAAAGCCAAAACAGTCTTTAGCTATTGTCGGCATGGACGCTCATTTTGGTGATGCAAAAAATCTTTTTGAATTTAATGATGTAGTACACAATAACACCACAACATTTAGAGACTTACCGACAAAACGTTGGAAAGGTATTAATAACAACCCAGCAGTGATGCAAGCGTTAGCCTTACCACACCCACCGATGGGTGGTTACATTGAAGACTTTTCAATGGATTTTTTGCGCTTTAAAGTACCACCCAATGAGCAAGATTGTTTGATCCCCCAGCAACTCATGATGATGAAAGTTGCTGATAATGCCGCCAAAGATGCCAAACTAACCCCAGGGAAAAATGTTGCGGTGTTAGTTGCCATGGGTATGGAATTAGAATTACATCAATATCGCGGTCGAGTAAATCTTGCCAGCCAAATAGAGCAAAGCTTGCAAGCCCAAGGTGTCAGTTTAACTGATGAGCAACAACAGACACTAACAAACATCGCTAAAGATGGCGTTGCTAGTGCCGCTCAGTTAAACCAATACACTAGCTTTATTGGTAATATTATGGCATCACGAATTTCGGCATTGTGGGATTTTTCTGGCCCAGCAATTACCGTTTCAGCAGAAGAAAACTCTGTGTATCGTTGTGTTGAACTTGCGCAGAACTTATTTCAAACCAGTGATGTTGAAGCCGTGATTATCGCCGGTGTTGACTTAGCTGGCTCGATAGAGAATATCACCTTAAGGCAACACTTTGGCGAGGTGAATACCAGTGAGCTTAGCTCAAAGCTTTCATCAGAGCATTTATCAGAAAAGCTTTCAGGGGCGTTATCAGCGCAAGTTGATGAGTTATTCGATGATAATCGTTGGATTGTTGGTGAGGGGGCAGCTGCCTTTGTCGTTAAACCAAGTGTAGATACACAAAACCAAGCAATTGATGCTCAGCAGGTTTACGCGACTATTGATGCGATAGCATTTGATAATAATGCCAATGTTCAAGGGATCACAACGGCGGCCCAGTCAGCGCTACAACAAGCAACAGTCTGTGCAGAAGATGTAGTACACGTTGAAGCACACGCCAGTGGTTTTAAAGCAGAAAACGCACTTGAAAAGCAAAGCTTAGTTAACATTTACTCAGGTAAGGAAATTAGCTCGGTTAAAAAGCAAATAGGGCATACCTTCAATGCTTCAGGGGCTGCGAGCATAATTAAAACCGTATTGTGCTTGTCTAAAAGCAATAAAGTCAGCCAGAAAAAACGTGTGATGGCAATCAATGGTTTAGCAAAAGATGGTAGCTGTGCGCACTTAATTTTGTCAGCGGGTAGTCACAGTCTTAATAAGATACAACAGACGTCTGAAGGGAGTCTCACAGAGCAACAGCAGACAACAGCAAAGCAAGCAGTGCAATTAATCAAAACCATTACGTTAGGCGGGAATGCTATTGACGAGGTGATGATTAAAAAATCTCAAGAGGCTAAGTTGGCTGAACAAATAAGCTCGATTAAAAAGACTTTTATCAATACGCAGCTAAGCGCTAACCACAACCCAGTTAACTTGCTTGCCATTCAACCTAGATACCAACAAATAGCTGCAAATAGTAAAAAGCAGCAGAGTAGTTCAACTATGATGAACGCTGATAAATCATCCAATGGTCAAAATAAAATGCATGCTAATAAAGCCAATATGCCTTATCCGTCAACGCTAGATAGCCAAATCACCGCAACGCATAAGGCGTTATTGAAAAGCCGCCAAGCTGCGCAGAAAAACATTGCGCAAATACTTGAGGCACAAGTTGCAGCTGCGCTTAAATCAAGCAGTGTTCGTACCGGACAGGCAGTTAAAATAGCTATGCAAGCAACGGTGGCTGAAAGTCAGTCAACTATTGAGTCTACAATTGCTTCGGCAGCTGACTCAATAGCTCATCAGTCAATAAATGCTCCTTCACTTCATAGCGAAAACGGCTTTAAAATAAAAGGGCCAAAGGGCTACCATTACCCGGCATTACAACTTAAAGAGCGCTTTAACCAACCGAAAAATATTATTTGGGATACCGCTGATTTAGTTGAGTTTGCCGAAGGAGATATTGCCAAAGTATTTGGCAATGATTATCAAATTATTGATAGTTACTCACGTCGAGTACGTTTACCCACAACGGATTATTTATTGGTGTCGCGAGTTACAGCTCTTGATGCCAAGGTTAATGAATATAAAAAATCTTACATGTGTACCGAGTACGATATTCCTGTTGATGCACCGTTTTTAATTGATGGTCAAATTCCTTGGTCAGTTTCGGTAGAGTCTGGGCAATGTGACTTATTATTAATAGCGTTTATCGGTATAGATTTTCAAGCTAAGGGCGAGCGAGTATACCGTTTACTTGATTGTGAGTTAACTTTCCTAGAGGAAATGGCGTTTGGTGGCGAAACCTTGCGTTATGAAATTCATATTGACTCTTATGCTAAAAATGGCGAACAGCTGCTGTTTTTCTTTCACTATGATTGTTACGTTGGTGATAAAAAGGTACTCATCATGCGAAATGGTTGTGCAGGATTTTTTACCGATGAAGAACTCAGTGACGGTAAAGGCGTTATTTTAAATGATAGCGATAAAGCTCAATTAGCCAATGCTCAAAAAAGCAGTTTTACTCCGCTATTACAACGTAATCGCGATACTTACAGTTATCACGATATGATGAATTTAGTCAATGGTGATGTTGCTGCTTGTTTTGGTGAAGCTTATGATCAAAAAGGACGTAATCCATCATTAAAATTTTCATCAGAAAAATTCTTGATGATAGAGCGTATCACCAAAATTGAGCAAACCGCAGGTCACTGGGGCTTAGGTGTACTTGAAGGGCAAAAAGATTTAGATCCTAATCATTGGTATTTCCCTTGTCATTTCAAAGATGATCAAGTGATGGCCGGCTCATTAATGAGTGAAGGTTGTGGGCAAATGGCAATGTTTTACATGTTGTCATTAGGTATGCACAGCCATGTTAATAATGCCCGTTTTCAACCTATGCCGGGTGAATCACAAACCGTGCGTTGTCGAGGACAGGTAACACCGCAATACAATACGCTAACTTATCGTATGGAAGTGACAGAAATGGGCATGACACCATACCCCTACTTAAAAGCGAATATTGATATTATCCTTGATGGCAAGGTAGTGGTCGATTTTAAAAACCTGTCGGTGATGATCACCGAGCAAGATGATAATTCACCTTATCCAGTCACTTTGCCTGATAATGTTGAAGTGAATCACGCGTCATTAGCCAATGTAAGCAAGGCAGCAGTAGCTCCTATGGGTTTACAAACGATAGATAAAAATGCAGCGCAAGATGAGCGAGGAATTGAGCCATTTAAACATCCGCACCGCCCATTGATGAAAGTGATCTCTGATTTTACCGCGCCAAAAGAGAAGGGTGTTACTCCAATTCAACATTTTGCCGCCCCTATGGTTACTGGACAAAACCGTGTGCCAAACCAAGCGCCATTTACTCCTTGGCATATGTTTGAGTTTGCCACGGGTGATATCTCGAAATGTTTTGGTAGTGATTTCGATGTTTACCAAGACCGCATACCGCCACGAACGCCTTGTGGTGATTTACAGGTAGTCACTCAGGTACTCGAAGTGCAAGGTCAGCGTTTAGATCTTAAAAATACCGCAAGCTGCGTCAGTGAGTATTATGTGCCTGAAGATGCTTGGTATTTCAGCAAAAATAGCCATCAAAATTGGATGCCTTACTCATTAATTATGGAAATTGCCTTGCAGCCCAACGGCTTTATTTCAGGTTATATGGGCACCACATTAAAGTATCCCGAGAAAGATCTTTTTTTCCGTAATTTAGATGGCTCTGGCGATCTAATTAAACAAGTAGATTTACGTGGCAAGACCATAATAAACAAATCAGAATTGCTAAGCACCACCATGGCAGGCGGCATGATAGTACAAAGCTTTACTTTTGTTCTTTATGTAAAAGATGAAAGTAAAGCCGTGTCATTAGCTAGCCATGAGCTAGCGCATCATGAAAAGTTTTATCAAGGCACCGCCGTATTTGGTTACTTTGGTTCAGATGCGCTAACTAATCAGCTAGGCATTGATAACGGTAAAGTGACGCAACCATGGTTTGAAGATAATCAAACTGCGAAGTCAGACATTAAAGTGATCGATCTTAGTAATGCAAACCTGCCATTATACCAAGCACCCGTTAACAAACCGCATTATAAATTAGCTGGCGGTCAAATGAACTTTATCGATAAGGTGTCAATTGTTGAAGGTGGCGGTAAAGCAGGTATTGCTTATGTGCATGGACAGCGCTCTATTGATGCAACTGACTGGTTCTTCCGTTACCATTTTCACCAAGACCCGGTAATGCCCGGTTCATTGGGTGTAGAAGCCATCATCGAGTTAATGCAAACCTATGCCTTAGAAAATGATTTAGGCGAACAATTTATTAACCCGAGGTTCATCGCACCGACAACGATGGTGAAATGGAAATACCGCGGACAAATTACCCCGTTGAATAAACAAATGTCGCTAGATGTGCATATCACCGATATTGTGAAATCTGAGGGCGAAGTCCGTTTAGTTGGTGATGCGAACCTATCAAAAGATGGTTTACGCATCTACGAAGTGAAAGATATCGTGGTTTCAATTATAGAAGCATAACTCTTGGGGGAAATATGGATACCCGACAAGTTACTTCGGGTATGACGCATGATAGATTGTATTTACCTCGGGTATGGTACAAATGATATTGTATGAGTATGGCTCTAACTTCTCAGTCGTCATTCCCGCGTTGTCTGGGCGGGAATCTAGTGTTGGTGGAAGAATAGACTAATTGAGAAGGCTAACCCTGAGTGGTTAGATTTATATAATGGCATCCTTTAGGTAAAGAATTTATAAAAATCAAAGTTCTGGATACCCGACAAGAGACCTCGGGTATGACGAATATGAGATAGTATTCTCCTCGGGTATGACGCAAATGGAGTGTATTGTATGAGTATGCCTCTAATTTCTCAGTCGTCATTCCCGCATTGTCTTGCTGGAAAATAGAGCATAATAAATAAAGCAATTATCAAGGAAGATAATATGAAGCAACCAGCTGTTTATATTCTCGCAAGTAAAAAGAATGGTACTTTATATATTGGTGTTACCAGTGATCTAGTTAAGCGAATTTGGCAACACAAAAACCATGTAGTTAGCGGGTTTACTAATGATTACAACGTTAATTTGTTAGTTTACTTTGAGCAGCTTGAAGATATGTATACTGCATTATCACGAGAAAAGGCGCTTAAGAAGTGGAAGAGAGCGTGGAAGGTTAGATTAATTGAGAAGGTTAACCCTGAGTGGTTAGATTTATATAATGACATTCTTTAGGTAAAGAATTTATAAAAAATCAAAGTTCTGGATACCCGACAAGAGACCTCGGGTATGACAAATATGAGATGGTATTCACCTCGAGTATGACGCAAATGAGAGTGTATTGTATGAGTATGCCTCTAACTTCTCAGTCGTCATTCCCGCGTTGTCTTGGCGGGAATCCATTGTTTAGCTGGAATAATGAGCATAATTAATAAAATAACGATATAGATACCTGACAAATAGCTTCAGGTATGACGTAAAAAACATGAGAAAACTATGACAAACCTACAGTTTAATAATAACAATGCCATTGATTGGGCATGGCAAGTTGATGGCAAAGACATTAACACTTCAGATGTTCAAATAAAGTCAGCGTTAATGGATTTACAGCGCCCTGTTTATGTCGCTAAAACATCAAGCGGCTATGGTGTGGCAAACACTACAAATGCACAGGGTGAAAATAAGGTGTTAGCCTTTGCTCAATCATTAACGGCTAAAGATTTAGGGGATGATGCCTTTAAAAAGCAGCATGGGGTGAAATATGCTTATCATGGCGGCGCAATGGCAAACGGTATCGCTTCAGTTGAGCTTGTTGTTGCGTTAGGCAAAGCGGGTTTTCTATGTTCTTTTGGCGCGGCGGGTTTAGTACCTGATGCGGTAGAAGATGCGATAAAGCGTATTCAAGCAGAGCTTCCACAAGGACCTTTTGCAGTTAACTTAATTCATGCTCCAGCAGAAGAAGCCTTAGAGCGTGGCGCGGTTGAGCGCTTTATTAAACTTGGCGTTAAAACTGTTGAAGCTTCAGCTTATCTAGGCTTAACCGAGCATATTGTTTGGTATCGTGTAGCTGGGCTATCAAAAAATCCTGATGGCAGCGTAAATATCGGTCATAAGGTCATTGCTAAAGTGTCGCGCACAGAAGTAGGGCGCCGTTTTATGGAGCCAGCACCACAAAAGCTAATTGATAAATTATTAGCACAAGGCAAAATCACTCCAGAGCAAGCAGAGCTTTCAAAATTAGTCCCTATGGCTGACGATATTACCGCAGAGGCTGATTCTGGTGGGCATACCGACAACCGTCCATTTTTAACTTTATTACCAACAATTATCGCGCTTCGTGATGAAATTCAAGCAAAGTATAATTATTCCCCTAGTTTACGTGTCGGCGCAGGTGGTGGTATCGGTACGCCAGAGTCAGCATTAGCGGCTTTTAATATGGGCGCGGCGTATATTGTTTTAGGCTCGGTAAACCAAGCCTGTGTTGAAGCCGGAGCTAGTGAACATACTCGTAAATTATTGGCGGATGTTGAAATGGCTGATGTCACTATGGCACCCGCAGCAGACATGTTTGAAATGGGCGTTAAATTACAAGTAGTGAAGCGTGGCTCTATGTTTGCCATGCGCGCCAAGAAACTTTATGAGCTGTATGTCGCTTATGACTCCATAGAAGACATTCCAAGTGAAGAAAGAGTTAAGATTGAAAAGCAAATATTTCGCGCTAATTTAGATGAAGTATGGGCCGGAACCGTTGAGTTTTTTACTGCCCGTGATCCCGAAATGTTAGCGCGAGCACAGTCTAATCCTAAGCGTAAAATGGCACTTATTTTTCGTTGGTATTTAGGGTTAAGCTCTCGTTGGTCTACTACTGGCGAGAAAGACCATGAAATGGATTATCAAATATGGGCAGGACCCAGTTTAGGCGCCTTTAATAGTTGGGTGAAAGGCACTTATCTAGCCGATTATACTCGCCGTTATGCGGTTGATGTTGCTTTACATATGTTAAAGGGCGCAGCGTACCTTGCACGTGTTAACCAGTTGAAATTACAAGGTGTTACGTTATCTACAACACTGGCAAGTTATTATAGTGAAGATTAGATTAATGGGTAATGAAAGGTTGTTCCGTTAGTTTAAGCAGTTTCAATTCACTGACCAAATACGAGAGCAATATGAAATTCCCAAAATTTAAGTCAACGATAACCTTTAAAGTTTTAGCAACGATAGTGCTATCAGGCGTTATTTCAGTATTTTTTTCAGCAGCAACCGTTGCCCAAGAAAAAGCCACTGAAATAACCACAGGTATTTGGTTAACGGGTAATGATGGCAGTAAAATTGAAACCTATCAAAAAGATGGTCTATGGTTTGGAAAGTTAGTTGCTTCTGATAATGAAAATGCACCTTTGGGTACTGAAGTCTTACGTAATTTCTCGCTTAAAGATGGGGTTTGGCAAGGTGAAGTTTATTCAATTAAACGCGACCAACTAGCAAACGCAACCATAGCACCGAACGATGAAGCATTAACTATTGAAATTTCAATTGCTTTCTTTACAAAAACATTAACATGGAAAAAAGAAGAGGTTAGCTCCTAAATGACACATTGTACCGAATTTGCAGTATTTGAAGTTAAGCGAGAAAATCGCGAACGAGTTTTAAGCTTGAGTGAGACTTTATTTGCCGAGATTAACCAAGCGCAAACAAATATCATTGCCCATGAAATCTTAGTGAATATAGAAAATGAGCAAGAAGTATGTTGGCACCTAACTTGGGCCAGTAAAACCGCAGTTGAGTTAAGTAAAACAAAATGGTCAAGCTATGCCAGTGCAGCAGAGCTTGAAAGTTTAGTCGGCAATAAACTCTACTATGGCCATTTTGTTGCGTTACTGGCAAAAGAATAAGCTAATATTAAGCGTTGCTTTTTGCTAGCAAAAGTTGTTTTTGAATGAGAGCGGTGCAAAGTGTGAAAAACGCAATCCCGATAAAATCAGCCGTTAAATCAATCAAGTCGAAGTTTCTATTGGGTATAAAATACTGACTTGCTTCTTCAATGATGACAAAAGTTGAGACTAAAATTGTTCCCCAATACAAAGGTAATGCTCCCAATTTGACTGTTTTTAACCTTAAAGCAAAATTCGCCAATAAGGTTAGCCCGCCAAACAAGCAAAAATGTCCTAACTTATCTCCATAGGGGATGGCAGCAATAAAACGGAAAAACATACTGTTTTGCCCTGTATTGGCTAGGTAAATTACCCAAAGAATAAAGCAAAAAAAGCTGATGGACAGTATAGGCATAGCGACTTTGAGCATGGTTTTTGTAAACATAAATTTATCAGTTATTTAAAATAAACTAAAATAGAGCAAACTAAGATGTACTAATGCTGAATAAAGTTTAACTCCATCAGCGCAAGCATACTCTCCACGGTCATTTCACTTAATTGTTGCTGCTCAGATGAAAATATTGCCCCAGCTTTATCGCCTAACGCAATATCAACCGTATCAGGTTTATCGTCATGTAATAGCAGTACTATTTTTTTATCGATTGAAATACAGTCTACAGTAATCGCATCAGCAGCCATACCTTGCTTACGAAGGGTTTTGTCCATAATCCCCATTAAGGTATCAATGCTTTTATGGCGTTCAAAAAATAGGTCGTTGGCTTTGGCGACAATCTCAGAGAGGTTACTTAACGTTTCTTTCATTTATTTGCAGTTAACTTATATTCAGGAGTCTGGAAAGTAAATTAACAGCTATTAAAATCTATCACAAGGGTGACAGCTTCTAACGGTGTGGAAACTGAGCATGACAGCTAGATTACGTTCGATTACATCCCTGTACTGGTTAGTTGTAAACAGAACATTTATACTTCCGGCATCTTTTTCACTGTATAAGTACAATTATTATGATAAAAAAAATTGGATTATCTCTTCTTTCGGCCGCAGTGCTTGTTGGTTGTGTTGCCACTTCTGATGAAGTTGCAACAGCAAATAGCGCACAAGATATCAAAGCAAGCTATGACAGCATTAACACCGCGCAATTAATTGAGCATACCAAGGTACTCGCTTCAGATGAATTTGGTGGACGAGCTCCATCAAGTGAAGGTGAGCGCCTAACACTTGCCTATTTAACCGAGCAATTCAAAGCCATTGGTTTTGAACCAGGTAACGGTGACAGCTTCTTACAAGAAGTGCCATTAGTTTCAATTGAAGCTTCATCTGATATGACTTTATCTATTGGTGGTAAAGACTACCAGCACGGTACAGACATGGTAATGGGCAGTAGTCGCATCAGTGAACTAGAAAAGCTAACCAATTCAGAATTAGTGTTTGTTGGTTACGGTGTTAATGCACCTGAATACAACTGGAATGATTACAAAGATTTAGACGTTAAAGGTAAAACAGTCGTTATTCTAGTTAATGACCCAGGCTTTGCCACACAAGATCCTGAATTATTTACCGGTAATGCCATGACTTATTACGGTCGCTGGACTTATAAGTATGAAGAAGCAAGTCGTCAAGGTGCTGAAGGGGCAATTATCATTCATGAAACTGCGCCTGCATCATACGGCTGGTCAGTTGTTAAAAACTCATGGACAGGTCCACAATTTAGTTTTCAACGTGATGACGGTAATAAAGACCGTGTAGCGGTTGAAGGTTGGATCAACAGTGATGTGGCGAGCGAATTATTTGAAAAAGCCGGTTTAGATTTTTCAGAGATGAAAAAACGTGCTGCACAAGGTGGTTTTAACATGGATATGGGTAATTTAGATGCCTCTATCACGATTAAAAACACCATCAAAAAATCAGTGTCATACAACTTTATCGCGACACTGCCAGGTAAAGCGAAAGCAGATGAGCATATTTTATATTCAGCGCATTGGGATCACCTAGGTACCGACCCAACAAAAGATGGCGATCAAATTTATAATGGTGCACGTGATAATGCCACAGGTACTGCGGCACTAATTGAAGTAGCTGAAGCGTTTAGCAAATTACCAAACACCTTAGACCGTTCAGTGACTTTCTTAGCAGTAACGGCTGAAGAGCAGGGCTTATTAGGCTCTAAATTCTATGCAGCAAACCCAATTATTCCAGCAGCTAAAACAGTAGCGAACATTAATATGGACGCCCTGAATGTTAATGGTAAAAGTAAAGATGTTGCTGTCTATGGTTTAGGCCAATCAGAATTAGATAATTACTTAACCGCTGCGGCATTAAAACAAAACCGTATTATTTCTGGCGACCCTAGACCTGCTGCAGGTATTTACTACCGCTCAGATCACTTTGCATTCGCTAATATTGGTGTTCCTGCGTTATATGCTAAAGGTGGCGCTGTGCCGGCTGATCAAGCAACCGCAGATTTGCGTGCTAAATTAGATCCAATTCTTGCTAAGTGTTACCACGGACTATGCGATGAATATAGCGACGATTGGGACCTAACCGGTGCTGTTGAAGATATGCAGTTATTCTTCGAAATGGGTGTTGAATTATCTTATGCAGACGTTTGGCCGCAGTGGAGCAAAACCTCTGAGTTTAAACGCTAGACAGTTCAAACAGTTATTATTGCTGCATCCTTAAGTTTGTTCCGATAGCTTAAGGTTATCTCAATGATTAACCATAAAAGCGACATTACCATTTTGGTATTGTCGCTTTTTTTATGGTTAGTTTCATGGCAGTATTTAAGGAATACTTAATTAAAGTAATCATTAATTAAATCGATAAAGAATTAAATTGATAAAGAATACACTAATAACAGTACAAGGAATTAAGCACCATGGAAGTTAAAATTTTTACTAAAATATTACGCCCTAAAGTTGGTTTCCTGCCAAAATCGGATACTTCCAATGACAATGGCTTAGAGGGCGAAATCAATATGTGGTTGGCAACACAGCCGAATATAAAAATTGAGAAAATAACACAATCTCAAAGTGGCGGCTCTTTTCAACCCTCAACCATTGTGGTGAGTGTTTGGTATCGTTAGGCTGATTGATTGCACTTTATCAGCTCAATACTGCCTATAATAAAGCAGAGTCCGACATAAAACCAAACAGTGCTTGCAACCATTTCCCATACATCAAGTGTTGTCACTATCATTGGCAATGCAACTAACGCACGTAAAGTGCATAAGGTAGCAATAGTAATCAAGGCCGGTTTTAGTAAAGGTACTTTAGCGATAATACCTGCCGCAGAAAAAGCAAATATACTGCAAGCAAACATTAGGCTGGCAACAATGATGGTACCGATTGGGGCAAGCATTGTACCTTGCTCAGCAGAGTTGATAATTTGTTGTGGCGCGCGGGCAAAAGTAAACCAACTAGGACCGCCCAAAATACACAGTAAATGCCACACTCCAGCAAGCACAGCAATCATCCCAGCACTGATTAATAACCTTGATGACACACTCAAGCTAGGTGGCACACTCAATTTTACTGTCACGATAAACTCAATTTATTCGTATAAAGGCTGACAATATTGCTGCTATTCATTGATAAGCCAATTATTTTCTACTGCAAGGTCTATTTGCGCTAATACGTATAACCATAATTGTGGCGCTAAGTCTTTAAGGTAGATATTACGTTTAATCACCTGTGACTTACTTACTTTATGCTGAGCCCAACTGCCGCCATCATTATTCATATTCTGTAATAGTGGTAAAATACGGTCAATTGCCTTGGCAAACCTCGCATCCCCCGACTCTGCTTTTTCAAACTCAAACCATAAATCTTGATAATGTTGAGATTGATTTTCAGGTAATAAGCCAAAAATACGCCTTGCCGCTGCAATTTCTTTTGCCTCCTGCTCTGCATGATCACCTTCATCAGAAAAGGCGAACAAATCACCTGCATCAATCTCAACAATATCGTGAATAAGTAACATTGTCATAACACGTACAATATCAATATCCTCTACAGCATATTGTTGCAGTATTTTTGCGGCTAATGCAGTGTGCCAGCTATGTTCGGCACTATTTTCAAAGCGATTTTTGTCTAACTTTACCAGGGCTTTTCTATAAATAGCCTTAAGTTTGTCTAACTCAATAATAAAGCTTAAATGCTTGTTAATATCTTTCATAAATTTCCGTTGTTTGGCTAATGCGTAAGCTTACTTAATATGAATCATTTAAATAGGCTACTAAGTATATCGAATAGACCCACGGTGACATTACCAGGGTCAACAAAGCTTGCAGGATCTGATTTATTTGCTTGGTTCTTGAGCATATTTTTTAATGCTTTGGCTTCAAACCATAATCCCATGCAAGAAGGACAATAACTTGCTCCGGCTAGTGTCGGAATTGTACTTAATACACCACAGTTTACCGGACAGTTAATTTGTGTTTTATGTTCAGCACTACATGAGAGGGATTGATAGAATTTCTTAGCATCAAACTCTTTACTGTATTGAATAGCATCAATGTAGCTTTTGGGTAACCAGGAGCCTTTACAGGTAACACAACCATAACCGGTGTGAGCTTCGGCTTTATCCGCTTGTAAAATATCGCCATCATGTGGACATTTCATCATGAACTCCTTTGTTCTAAACTTTCTGCTGAATCTTCAACAGCTAGCAGCTCCGTCAGTATTTTTTGAAAAGCATGTATGGCAAGACTAAAAGATATGATAAAAGTCAGCAAGGGAGATACGCCTTTACCCCAAAGGGAATTAAATAAAATATCCGCAGCTCCGATGCTAATCATGCCAAATATAAACAATTTACTTGAATGCTTTTGAACCACAGTATTGATTTTTTTCTTATTCATTATACTTCCTGCTTTTTACCGTTTTATTATTGAATTTATTTACCACGATTTACCGAATAGCTATCAGTCTTTTTACCATTAAGGTCGACCAATACCGCTGCGCCACCAAAACCATGAACATTACATTTGGCTCTTACTATTACTTGCGTTGTTTGAGCAGGAATTTGTATCTGACAACGGCTACGGGTAAATGGTTGTTCATTATCGTGAGGGTGACCAAGTGTGCGATATCCAAGCTCATTACCGGCTAAATCGACTACTTCCCATCTATCTGCATAATGATCCCAGCCTTGGTCGTTATGCTTAACTGATGTGTCAAAGCACCAATTACCACTAGCACGCTGGCTGGCGTAAACATGAGTAACCTGTGCAAATTCTAATGATGTTGAATAGCTATTTTCATCCATGTTTGTGGCCAATACCGATGAGTTCATTAGCGATAAAATAACTAAGTATTTCATAAACGTCCTTTTAATTTTATGTCCATAGTAGGTGAATAAAGCTTCAAAAGATTGCTTTAATTGGTTTCTTTAATCGTAAGGTACAAACGATTACTGATTACTGCGCTGCTTTTTATGCCAAACCATACAAAGTAATAAGGTAATGAGACCGCTGGCATAGGTGGCATATAACGGAAATAAGGTCGGTTTATCTTCAGGGTAGGGCGAAGTACTCGATAAATACCACGCAGCAATTGCCCCAATCACTAGCCAAGCGCTGGCCAGTTTTTGTTTATGATCAGGTGCGGTGATATACCCAGATAACACGACGAATGAAGCGGCAACAGAGCCTATAATCGGTTTTTTCCAAACGCCAAAAATATCAGCGAGCATTCCGGCGGCGATTGCGGAAATAACAAAGGTAATAATGACAATGGTAAATGACAAAACATAAGCTTTTATTTGATTCATATTAAAACCTTTTTCAAAACATAAGCCTGAAATAATACAGCTATTGATTAATGATTTAAAACCGTAAAGTAGGGATAAACTAAAGCTGCTTATTCGCTACTTTCCCTGCTTGAGCAATATATTACCCAACAACAGCCTTGAATAAGCTTACGTAGGTTTTAGCATCGTCTTGCGCAGTAGAGTCTTCTTCTATATCAGTATTTACCAAACTAAGATCATTTGATACAAAGCTGTCTATATGACTTGGCGTTAATAACCACGGAGGTCCGTTAACAAACTCTCTGTCTGCTTTACTGACTTCAGCAACAACCAGTAATTGGCCAGAGTTAGCTACAAAGCTTGCGATGTTTGCTATCAACAGATCTTCATACTTTGGCGGTAATGCTTGTACGGTATATATTTCCAGCACAAAATCAAAGCCTTTGTGCCACTGCTCTTGGCTCTGTAATAAGTCAGCAGCGACAAAGTTCACCTTTGATTGAGGAAAGCGCTCTTTACATAGTTTTATAGCGGTATCAGAAACATCAAAAGCAGTTACTTGAAAACCTAGTCGCTCTAACTCAATGGCATCGTCACCCATGCCACAACCAACGACTAAAGCCTTTTTGCTGTTTACTGTTAATGGATTTCGCTGCAACCAACGCTTAAATGAAGGGTGAGTATCCATGTTAGCCCAAGGTACACCATCACCTTCTGTATTAGAGCCAGCATATAAAGGCTCAAACCAATCTGCTGGTTTATCTTCTTGGATAGAAAATTTTTCCTGATGTTCATTTGTCAATGTTTTGCTCCAAATAGCTAAATTACCAATACTTTGCTTGAATGCCGAGTGATGATGTTCAGGCTTTGTTGTTAGTTATGTTCTGATCGCCACGATAGCGCCTGTAGTAACCATGATAGTACCAGCCGTCTTATTGATTACTTTTGAAGCATTAGCCGACTTAAAGGTTTGCCTAGCCCTTACCGCAAGTAGTGTATATCCAATATTAACACTGCCAAAAGCTAAGGTTGCCGTTAACATGATTAACCCTGTATCGGTCAAGTTGACGTCACCTATATTAATGAAAGCAGGGAAAAAACCAAGATAAAATAAAATTGCCTTGGGGTTGCCAAGCGTAATTAACAGACCGCTTAAAAAGTTAGAGGTTAAAGAAGCATCTTTAGATGATTCAATGTCTATTGAGCTAGCTTTTGTCCGTAATAGTTTATAGCCAAGCCAAATTAGATAGGCTGCACTTAGGTACTTAATAACAAAAAAAGTCGAGCCCATTGCCTCTGCAAGGGTAGAAAGGCCGAATAAAGCAAGAATAATAAAGACATAATCACCAAATATAATGCCCGCTGTCAGATAAGCACCAGAGAGTGTACCCGAAGAGAAAGAGCGTGCAATAACGGCAAAAACCGCAGGGCCGGGTACAATAGCCAAAAGTACCATGGCTGAGAATAATGTAAATAAGCTTTCAACTGACACCGGTATTTCCTTTAAATATACGTGCCCATTATCCCTAAAGCATTATGGGCTAAGTCATCGTTTATTAATTGTCGTTTTGCTGACAAAATGATTATTTATATTGGTTGATGTTAACGAGGTAAAATTAAAAAACAATAACTCTTCAGTCTACTAGCGATTATTTTGACCTTGCTGCGTCAATATCTTGTTAGCTAATCCCACCTAGCTTTAGTGGCTCTTTCAGCAAATTAGTCAATGGCAAAAACAGTGGCTCAGGGAGTTTATCCAATGGAAACCATTGCCATTGCGTACACTTGTCTGGTTCGCAAATTTGCGGTTCGCCTTCATTACAAGAGGCTAATACAAATAAGGTAATATAATGTTTATTTTCTTGGTCGAAAATATCATTAGTAAAGGTGAGTTTTTTAATCGAGTTAACAATTAACCCCGTTTCCTCAAATGTTTCTCGCTTTGCACACGCTTCGATAGTTTCACCTAGTTCAAGATGACCACCTGGTGTAGCCCAAGTATTGGCGCCGTGAGAGCCAATGCGTTCGCCGAGTAATATACTGCCTTCACGCATAATAATAGTGGCGACTCCCACGCGTACTTCTTTGTTCAATTTGCATTCCTTCAATTATATAAAAAGACTAACGGCTCGCATTCATTGCTTGTTCGATGCGAATAAAGTTAGATTGGTTTTATCATATGGACAGTTTCGGCTTGAAAGCCTAGATTTTGATAGAAGCCATTGGCCTTTGTATTGTTGGCAAAAACTTCTAAGTGTAACAACCGACAACCTAAATTCTTCGCCCATGCTTCAGCGTGCTCAATTAACAGCTTACCTACACCTAAACCTTGTGATTCAGGTGATACGGCTAGCAATGGTATGGTTCCACAGGTTTCGCCTGAAATACTATCTTTATGTGTGCGAACATGAATAAAGCCTACAGGCTTATCATTAGCTTCTGCAATAAATGTACTATTTTCTTGAGCTGTTTTAGCTAGCATGTCTGCAATATAATTATCTTGCATCGTTTGCATGACTTCATCGCTATGCCACGCTAACTGAGCAACTTGGGCTAGGTAAGGTGACAGTTCAAAAATAAATGAGTGATCACTTTGTAGTGCTTCTCTGATAACAACTAAATTTTCCATATGAACCTTAAAGCTTTAATTGCTTTGTTTATGTGAGAGCATGGATATTCCTAACCAAGAAAACCATACAATTTGACTTAGTCCAAATATTTCAGTGAATACTTCAGCAGGATAAATAGTGAGAATACCGACAATCCCAACGAAAACCCCAAGGTAGTTAAGTGCTTTATGAGGTGCTTTGCCTTTAATCGCAGCGATGCTTAATAACAGCACCCATAACCCACCAACAACTTCATTACCGCCACCAAGGCCTTCGACAACAGCGTAAATTGTTCGCCAAAGCGTCATCGCTTGCTCTGGCTCTTTAATAGAAAGCTCTATAGCTGCGGCTAAACCGATATTTGCAATCATTCCGCTAGCTATGACTAAGCCCACCCAAACAACACCAAAAATAGCTGCTATTTGTGAAAGGGTAGGGGTATTTACCTTTAATCGTTCATGAAGCGCCAACACTAATACCGCTAAAAGAATACCAAAGAGCACATACATGGTGAAGTTTACGATGGATAAGATGCCTTGATTTTCAGTAAGAAAAACAAACCTTTGTACCGAATCAGCATCTGCAGGGAAATGCCAAAATGCACCAAAAAATACGAAAGCGGATATGTAAATGGCTGCCTCAAGAAGCGCTGTGACTCCACCGACTTTTTGTAAGTTATTCATTATTTATCCTTTTATAAAAACAACAATTTAACATGAAGTTAGGGTTGCTAACGACATTAAGATGTAACAAAAGCTAACGTAGGTATTACCTCTGGTAGAGCTTTTAATGTGAGTTTTACAATACTCATGGATAGTAAAACCACTGAT
>Ga0105348_1001021_pt1 | contig 19639 bp, 18 predicted proteins | sample EN8Hudsemesocosm_2_FD_83504 | JGI IMG/M metagenome (GOLD analysis project Ga0105348, IMG submission 83504) | Methane-oxidizing microbial communities from mesocosms in the Hudson Canyon - EN8C Hudson Canyon | ecosystem: Environmental > Aquatic > Marine > Cold seeps | place: Hudson Canyon... | reverse complement strand
GCACTGTGGAACCACCTGAACCCATCCCGAACTCAGAAGTGAAACGCAGTCGCGCCGATGGTAGTGTGGGGCTTCCCCATGTGAGAGTAGGTCATCGTCAAGCTCTTATTCTAAAAATCCCCAATAGATTCTCTTTGAGATTTCTATTGGGGATTTTTTTTATCAATAATATTTAAGAGTAGAAAAATAGAGTTACGTTAATATCTAATTTACCTTTTAAGTATTTGCTAAGTGAATGCTGCCTCATCGAAAGATTAGAGTGCAATAAGACAATTCATAGCACCAGTTTTGCTTGACGACAATAGCACTGTGGAACCACCTGAACCCATCTCGAACTCAGAAGTGAAACGCAGTCGCGCCGATGGTAGTGTGGGGCTTCCCCATGTGAGAGTAGGTCATCGTCAAGCTCTTATTCTAAAAACCCTAACAGGTCTGCCTGTTAGGGTTTTTTTTTGTCTGGAGAAAATTCGGCGGCAGATCTGTTAGGCTGCTTTAGAGATGACTAAATGTCTAATTCTCTCTAATACAATTGGCATAAATTTATTACATGTCCCAATTTTCTTTAGCTGAAGCTCTCTTCGGATAAGCGTTTATGTGTCCTTATACTCAAAATACAGTGAGTGACTTGAGCGGATATGTGTATTTGTGGTTAGAAATTATGTCAATAAAATAAGTCTGTAAACTCACTATCGTCAATAGTCATGGGCTTCTAAGAGCTTTTCTAATCAATTTTTATAATTTACTGTGCTATTCCAAAGATAGACATACTTGATTATGATCTCTTCAAAGAAATATTAAAACTTATCAGATACGATATTCAGTATCATGCTGATTATGTGTGACAGACTAATAACAAAAGGGATCTTATAGATCTCTGTGGAATTTTAGAGCATGACAAAAGCAAACAAAGCATCCAGTCCTGTAGCATCTTTAGTAAACCCTTTTGATAAAGAGAAAGAGGTTGAATTCAGCATTCCTGGTCAAGCCTCCTATGAACCTGGCTTGTATGAAGAAAGTCTTAAAAAAGGCTACAAGTTAATTCAGCGTCCTAAAAAAGCGGCGGGTGTTAATGCCATTACCCGTCAGCACGCTAAAAAGCGTATGACCATTTGGGAGCGCATTTCAGTATTAACAGATGAAAGCCCAACAGTTCTGTTTCAAAACTGGGGTAAGAATCTGGATGGCGCGTCTCTAGTGACTGCCATAGTAAAAATTAATGGTCGTGATGTTGCACTGTATGGTCATGATTTTACGGTTCGTGCTGGATCTATGGATGCGACCAACGGAAAGAAGCTTGCCCGTTTGTTCGAGCTGGCAGGCAAGCGTAAAATTCCTTTAGTTGGTCTTAACGATAGTGCAGGTGCTTATGTTCCGGCAGGAGTAGGTGGACTTGACGGTTATGCTGAAGCTTTTACGGCTTTACGTAAAATTAGCGGTGTAGTCCCCTCTATTATGTGTATGTTTGGATTCAATGCCGGTGGGGGTTCCTACTTACCGCGCCAGGGTAGCTTTATGATTCAACCAAACAATACATTCTTTGGTCTGACTGGACCTGGTGTTGTTAAATCTGTTTTGGGTGAAGATGTAACACCTGATGAATTGGGTGGCCCAAATGTACACAGCCAAAGTGGCGTGACAGATTTTGTGGTTAAAGATGAAGTTAGCGCGCTGAAGAAAGTAAAACGCTTGTTGAACTATATACCTAATAATAATAGCGAATTTGCACCTTTCCAAGAGACGTCCGATCCTGAAGATCGTCGCACTTGGGATATCGATATACTGTTAAAGAAAGCCTTTAACAGCCCTAGTGGTTTCAATACGCCATTAGATGTCACTATTATGATTCAGCAACTCTGCGATCATGGTGACTTCATGGAAATACAACCAGATCGCGCACGCAATACAATAACTGCGCTGGGCCGTATGGGCGGAAATGTCATCGGTTTCGTTGCCAATAACTCGGCTGTATCTTCAGGCCAGATTGATATTGCGGCAGCCTATAAAAACGCACGCTTTATCCGTTTCTGTAACTTATACAACATACCAGTCATCTTCATGGAAGATACGACAGGGTTCTTACCGGGCAAGGACCAAGAAGCACAAGGTATCGTACAGGCCGGTAGAGCAATGTTGGATGCAATTATCGACTTACGTACCCCTCGTTTCTTGTTGATCATTCGTAACGCCTTTGGCGGTGCTTATGCATCTTATAATAATTACCCTACTGGGGCTGATTTTGTAATTGCATTACCATCGACTCGTGCTGCTGTTATGGGGCCTGCTGGGATTGAGTTCGTTTATAAAAACGAATTACGCCAAATACGTTCTGCAGTAAAAAATAAAGAGCAAAATACAGAGTGGGCAAAAGAGCAGGAAGCTTTATTAGTTAAACGCTATGAAGATGAATTGATGAATCCGAATGAAGCATTGAGCTTAGGTTCTATCTCTCAAATTGTGATGCCAAGTGACTTACGCAAGGTTTTATGTGAAAACATGAACTTCCATTTGCGTCATTACACACCCGAACCCTTAAATGCGGTTCAACGTGAATTCCACTAAATTTATTCATCCAATTTAGTGTACAGCGAAGCATTTCGATAAAAAGAATTTAAAGCATTATTTGCTTACAGGATTAGAAAATGAGCAACGATTATTATTTAAGTAACCCATTGATTCATAAAGACCGTCAATTAACTCAAGCGGATAACGAATGGGCTCAAAAATTTGATTGCACAGATATGCGGCCTTTAATTATCTGTCGTGGCCCTATTCGTAAAGAAGCCATGGACGTATTTGATGAAATGGGAATTGAGCACTATGGTATTTTGCTCTCTGAAAAAGATTCCATCGTTTATCAAAATGCATTGGCTCCTGAGTTACGCCAGCTTACAGATCCAAAGCGTGTTCATCGTGTTCCTGACTATACCGGTGCTGATAAAGAAGAGCGTAACGTTCGCATACAGCAAATTATTAGCATCGCTAAAGAAAATAACTATAACTCCATATTCACTGGCTATGGTTTCATGGCTGAAGATGAAACCATGGTTGCTGCTATGGAAGATGCTGGCTTAAACTTTATTGGCCCATGTTCTAAAACAGTTCACGATGCTGGTCTTAAAGACGAAGCTAAACGTACCGCTTTAAAAGTTGGTGTGAGTGTTACGCCAGGCATTGATAATGCAACATCCCTTATTCTTGTAAAAAAATACGCTGATGAAAAATCATTATTAGCTTTGGTCAAGAAGGAAGCACTCCCTCTTGATAAAGCGGACTTTGACAATGCTGAAACTCTGATTGAAAAAGCAGGCGTAGTATTAACCGCTGGTTATAAAAAGGGTGTAGACCTTTATACCATCGAAGAATTACAAGAAACGATTCGTGAACAAGTCATTGTGATGAGTCGTGATTACCCAGAGAATCGAATTCGCCTTAAATGCATCGGCGGCGGCGGCGGTAAAGGCCAACGCATCTTACCGAATCCTAATACTTTAGAAGGTGATGTAGAAGCACAAATTACTCAAGTAGCTGAACAAGCGCCGTCTTTGGTTTTAGAAATTCTAAACGAAGTTAAAGCCACCGGTCTTGGTGATAATAAAAATATTCTTATCGAACTGAATATTGAAACAACCCGACACCAAGAAATTCAAGTGATTGGTAACGGTCAATGGAGTTTGGCACTCGGCGGTCGTGATTGCTCATTGCAAATGCATGAGCAAAAATTATTAGAAGTCTCCGTCACCACAGAAGAGCTTGAAACTGCTTTAACAGAAGCGGTAAAGGCAGGTCGTGACGTTGAAGCAAAAGTGTTAACCCAAGATCTTAAAACCTTGCATGCAATGGAAAAAGAATCAGAGGTTTTCGGTGAAGCAGTAGGTCTTGATAGTGTCTCTACATTTGAGTGCATTGTTGATCGTGATAAACACTTCTTCATGGAAATGAATACTCGTATTCAAGTTGAGCATCGCGTTACTGAATTATGCTATGCATTAAAGTTTATCAACCCAGAAAATGCCGCTGAATTTTTCATCGTAGAGTCTTTGGTTGAAGCAATGGTACTGCTAGCAGCTCACGGGCCTAAACTGCCTAAACCAGAACGTATCAAGCGCAATAACGCCTCAGTAGAAGCGCGCTTAAATGCGACCAATCAAGCGTTAGCACCACATGCAGGTGGTATTATAGAAAACTGGTCAGATGCTCGTGAAGGTGAAATTCGTGACGACCAAGGTATTAGCTTGCATAACCCTGATACCGATGTATTTATGAAATATCATCTAGCAGGTGCTTACGACAGTAACATCGCTTTGTTATTAACGGTTGGGGAAAATCGTCTTGATAGTTATCAGGGTTTATCAGAAATTTTACGTACAACTGAGTTAACCGGTAAAGATCTTGCGACTAACCTTGAGTTTCATTATGGATTGGTTAATTGGTTCTTGGGTAATAATATCAATGCCCGCCCAACAACGCGCTTCATCGTTCCTTATCTTACTGCTGTTGGTTTATTAAAACAGAAAGCCAATAATCTCGATTTAAATTTTGCTTATGCTGAAATTTGCAAAAAATCGATGGCTGCAATTAAAGATGAAGATGCAAAGTCGGCATTGAAGTCAGTATTATCACGTAAGCACCTGTTATTAACACGCCCACTAGAAAGCTTGATAGCAGAGCCCCACGTCCTAGCAGGTTGGCTGAGCTTAAATCAGAAGAACTTTACTCTGAATGCTAAGAGTGAAGTTGTCTGGACAGAAAATCCGATTAAAGTATTGGCTGAGACTTATCACTTCTTGAATATGAACTTCAATGAGGATAATCCAGCATCGAGTATGATTTGGGATCATGATCATGAAGTACTAAGCCAGGCATTAGATTTTTATGCTGAACTAGAAAAGGCTTTGAATATTTTTGATTATGCTGAGCTTTGTAAGGTATTAGCTAATAAAAAGTCTCCTTCAACCTTAAATGGAGAGATGATCGATGGCGAACAATGGATCGCCATTCAATCAGCTCACTTGGGTTATCAAGCTGGTAATGAAATTTTATCGCTATTGCCCTTTATCGGTATTAATACCAAATTCTTCGATTTGAAAGTGAATGAAGATTTAAGCGTACATATTCCTGAAGCTCTGTTAGGTGAAGAACTGCAAGTGCAGATGGCTAAAGTGCTTGTACCACCTTTAGTCGCAAAAAGTGATGAAATACTAGCGCCGACAGGGGGAATGTTCTATTCCTGTGAAGCGCCAGGCATGCCTCCTTTAGTAGAACTTGGTTCACACTTCGAAGCCGGTCAGCCTCTGTATATCATTGAAGTGATGAAAATGTTCAACAAAGTGAATGCTCCGTTTTCTGGAACAATTGATAAAGTATTGGTTGAAGATGATGGTGCAATTATTAGTAAAGGGCAGGTATTGTTTAAGATTACCCCAGATGAGAAAGCGGTGATCGAATCGCCAGAAGTTGTTAAGGCGCGTATTGAAGCCCAGACTTCTAATTTTTTAGATTCAATTACTTTTTTAACTTCTAACTAAGGAACAGAGATTATGATAGTTGCATTAGATCACATCGCAATTGCGGTTCCAGATTTAGAAAAATCCATTAAGCGCTTTATGGAAGACTTTGGTCTTTCTTTTAGCGGTAAAGAAGATGTTTTAGCTGCTAAGACCAGTACCGCTTTTTTTCCTTTATCGGAAACCAGCATTGAGCTCGTTCATCCTTTAAATGGTGATGGACCTATTCAAGGTTATTTGGATAAAAAGGGTGGTGGATTGCATCACTTATGCTTCCGCAGTGATGATATCGATGCTGATGTGGAACGCTTAAAAGAAAAAGGCTATCAGTTTCTATCGGAAGCACCGACGATAGGTGCTCATAACTGCAGAGTTATTTTTATTCATCCTAAATCGTGCGATGGTGTTCTTATTGAACTGAACCAACCTCAAAACGAAGAGGGGCAGGACTAATGTCTGAAGAGAAAAAGTATACTCTAGCTGAGTGGCAAGCCTTAGCAACAAAACAAATGAAAGGCTTAACACCGGAAGAAATGGAATGGCATACCCCAGAAGGTGTGCCGATTAAGGTACTTTATACACAAGAAGATGTGAAGGATCTTGAGTTTGCCAATACTATGCCGGGTCTTGCCCCTTACGTGCGTGGTCCACAAGCGACTATGTATGCAGGTAGACCTTGGACGATTCGTCAGTATGCAGGGTTTTCTACTGCAGAAGAATCCAATGCTTTTTATCGTAAGAACCTAGCTGCAGGTGCGCAAGGTGTATCTGTTGCGTTTGATTTGGCAACTCACCGTGGCTATGACTCCGATCATCCTCGCGTAACCGGTGATGTGGGTAAAGCGGGTGTGGCAATTGATTCGGTTGAAGATATGAAAATTTTATTCGATGGTATTCCATTGGATAAAGTTTCAGTTTCTATGACTATGAACGGTGCTGTTCTACCGATTCTTGCAAACTATATTGTTGCAGCAGAAGAGCAGGGTGTTAGTCAGGAAAAATTATCGGGCACCATTCAAAATGACATTCTAAAAGAATTCATGGTGCGTAATACCTATATTTATCCACCGGCTCCATCGATGAAAATCATCGGAGATATCATTGCCTATACCTCGGGTAATATGCCGAAGTACAACAGTATTTCTATCTCGGGTTATCACATTCAAGAAGCCGGTGCTGATGCTGCTCTAGAGCTGGCATATACTTTAAGTGATGGTCGTGAATATGTGCGTACAGCATTAGCTGCAGGATTGGGTGTAGATGCTTTTGCTCCGCGCCTATCCTTCTTCTGGGGCATTAGCATGAACTTCTATATGGAGATTGCTAAATTACGTGCAGGACGATTATTGTGGAACCGCATTATGTCGGAGTTTAATCCACAGAATCCTAAGTCTTCTATGTTGCGAACTCATTCGCAAACTTCAGGCTGGTCATTAACCGAACAAGATCCTTATAACAATGTTGTACGTACGACTGTAGAAGCGATGGCGGCAATCTTCGGTGGAACTCAATCTCTACATACCAATGCGTTAGATGAAGCTGTTGCGCTGCCTACAGAGTTCTCTGCACGTATTGCGCGAAATACTCAGATCATTTTGCAAGAAGAAACAGGTATTACTCAAGTGGTAGATCCTTGGGGTGGCTCTTACATGATGGAAAGCCTGACTCAGCAGATGGCTGATAAAGCTTGGGCATTAATTGAAGAAATTGAAGAAAAAGGCGGAATGGCGAAAGCCATTGAAGAAGGTCTACCAAAACTTCGTATCGAAGAATCTGCAGCCAGAAAGCAAGCGCGTATCGACCGTGGTGAAGATGTCATCGTTGGGGTGAATAAATACCAGCTAGAAGAAGAAGCTGATTTAGACATTCTTGAAGTTGATAACATCGCCGTTCGTGAGTCCCAGATTAAGCGCTTAACAGAAATTAAAGCGAGCCGTGATAGTGCAGCTGTTAAAGACGCATTAGCCGCGATTACTCTTTCTTCTAAAACAGGTGAGGGCAACCTGCTAGACTTAAGTGTGAAGGCCGCACGTTTGCGCGCTACTGTTGGTGAAATTTCAGACGCGATGGAAGAAGAATTCGGACGTTATAAAGCCGAAGCTCGTACTATCTCAGGTGTGTATGGTGCATCTTATGATGACGATGCGGATTGGCAGGACATTAAGACGGATATCGAAACGTTCGAAGCGGAACAGGGTCGACGACCACGCATGCTGGTCTGTAAAATGGGTCAAGACGGGCACGACCGAGGCGCTAAAGTTATTGCGACGGCATTTGCAGATGTAGGCTTTGACATCGATTTATCCCCTATGTTTTCTACCCCTGAAGAAGTCGCTAAGCAAGCGGTTGAAAACGATGTTCATGTTGTGGGTGTTTCTTCGCAAGCAGCAGGGCATAAAACCCTAGTACCTGCTTTAATTGAAGCCTTAAAATCACAAGGTGCAGATGACATTATCGTTGTTGCAGGTGGAGTGATTCCAAAGCAGGACTATGATCATTTATGGGAAGCGGGTGTGAAGGGTATTTTTGGACCTGGGACTAAAATTCCAGTCAGTGCGCGTTCAGTATTGGAAGCTATTAAAAAAGCTCAAAGCTAATCGTAAGTTTGAAAAATCCTAAGCGCTATTAAAAAAACGGCGCTTAGGTTTCTACTGCTATTATCAATAATCAGATTTAAAACTTTTCACTCATCTGTTCTGGATGATCCCAATCAGCTTTATACAAATCGCGATCACTTAAGTGATAAACATCATCTCCTTGAATTAAGCCTCGGTTTGAATTTATATTATGATATCCGTCTGAGTTATCACTCTCTACGCTCTTGGTTACTAACGCTCCTGATTGAGTTAGCAGCTTATCTTTTACTTCAAATAGATAAAGGCCAGAATTCGACCATTGATATTTCTGGCTTTCAGGATCACGCCAATAGTCACCTTGGGCAGGACCGTTATTCACCTTGATAGGAAAAGCAAAGCGATATTTCCCATCTTGTTGAATCCCTGTAAAGCTTAACGGGTCATAGCTTAGTGGGGTTGATGAGCCACGTTTCCCTATAATAATATTACCAAGCTCTGCTGGCTGCTCAATATCAGCGACATCGAATAAAGAAACCTTCACTCCTTGAAACCAACTAGTACCACTCTCACCGACTATTGCATCTTTACCAACTCCTAATAATAAGTCGTTACCAATTGGATGCAGATAGTCACTGTAACCAGGAATTTCTAATTCCCCTGCGATAATTGGCTGCAACGGATTAGATAGATCTATTACGTAGAGAGGATCAACTTTTTGAAAGGTGACTATATAAGCCCTGTCTTGCATAAAGCGAACGCTGTAAATTTGTTCGTTTATCTTACCAATTGCCTTCGGCTGCTCATCGTTAGGTAGAGTTGCTATTATGTTTAATTCGTCGTCCTGATTGTTTAGGATCGTTAATTGATGCTGCGTTAGACGCCAATTGTTATTAGAGGCTTTTTTAGACGTTACTAGCGCAATACTGCCATCGCTAAGCTCCCCTAGGCGTAATCGTGGGTTATTACTGGCAAGTTGGCCTTCGACTAGCGCTGAACCTTGATAATCAAAAGAGCCTAATTCGAACTTGTGTAAATGGGTATTCCCTTCATTCCAATGTAGGGATTCCGTTGTATTATCAGAAAAATCCCAATAGCTGGTATTAAAGGTATAGAGGTTATTTGGGCTCATGTAGATGCCATGAACGTCTCCAGCCATACAGCGGCTACTGAATTCTGCACTATCAATATTGATTTTAGTAATCATTGTTAGGCTGGCAGAGCCCATACTTGGATCTGATACCTGAGGGATTAGGCAATCATTATCAGCAACTAGATTAAATTGTTGGTCATTGATCGTGAGTTTTGGCAGTAAGTCACTGATAGCTAATTCACTAATTAGGCGCTTATTGGCACGAACTTCAGCATCTGTTTCTGGGTAATAATCAAGACCAGAAATTTGGGGGCTGTAGCGACTAATTAAAAATAGCTCATTACCAATGCGGCGGCTTTGAACAACATAACCATCCATTGCAAGTGAGAATTTTATTTCAGGTTCTGTTTTAGAGTGGATATCAATAATGGCCATGTGACTTTGACCATCTTGCCAATTATCAGAACGTAACCAATTATTCTGATGCTGAGTTTTATTACCAAGAACGACTAATGAATCATCGCTTAAATACATTTCAGTTGGGTTCATATTATCTAAATCTATATTAGACAAGTTCTCTTTAGCATTGCTTACGATATGTATTTGGGCAGAAGTAACTAAATTGGGTTGGCTTGTGCATGGAGTTGTTATATCGATAGAGACCCCAGCAAAAGGCTCAATCGAAGGGCAATCTGATTCGAGGTGAGAATTGTAGTCCCAGTTTGCTGGTTTTAGTACAAAGAAATTCTCGCCATCGTATTTCCAAATGTCTCCCTCATCGACGCCCGATACTTGAGTATTCGTGCCGCTAAACTCTGTATCACTCGCCTCACCAGTATCTGAATTGTTGACTTCAGATTCAACTGCAATGGCTTCTAAATAGGAATCATCATAGGCTGTATTGCTGACTTTCTGTGTGAAACTTGCGGTTAAAAATTGCATTAACTCTGATTGGTTCTTACTTTCTTTTAATTGAATATCCGCTTTATTTTCAACTTCCGAGTTATCTGAAGAACTACCATCGAGTTCTATACAAGCAATAAGAGTAACGGCTGAGCACGAAAGCAAGACTGCTTTTATGGCAATAGAGCGCTGCAGCGTGAGCAATTTATTTTTCAAACTATTTATCATGCTAGTTCCTTGAATATGATCAAATGATATACCAAGTATTGATGTGAAAATTTCCCATGTCAATTATTGATTCAAATATTTATATATTCATTACAATAGGGTGGTTAATATGAATAACAAAATGACTTTGGATCTTGGAGAGCAAAGGCGTGTATCGATTATTAATAATACTGCTGAGTTTTACTTTGGTAGGAGCTGTACACGGTAAAGAAGCGATGAAGCTTTCTATTGGCCAATATCGTATTGCAGATGGTGAAGACAGCTATAATTTCACCTCGCTCAGTGCCAAGTATTCAGCGAGCCAGTATCGAGCTAGGCTCACATTGCCATATATCAGTAATTACTTAGGAGAATCAGGGTTAGGTAATGCCGCTATCAAATTATCGTATTTAACTCAGTGGCAAAACACCTTTATCGACTTTAACTATCGACAAAAACTGGCAACGGCTGATGAGCGATTAACGGTGCCGACATTCGATACAGCAATGAGCGTAGAAATGTCCCAATATATAAGTAGGGGAATAGGTTTCTTTGAGCTTGGTTATACTTGGCGTAATGAGCTGCAATCGAGGGATTCTACTCGAAATGATAGTCTTTATTATGCTGTAGGTGGCTTGTTACCGCTTAGTGATGACTTGCTCGTCGGCTTAACCTTAGATCATAAACCGACGGCTTTAGGCCGTCTCGATCGCAGTGTAGGCCTAATTACTCAATTGAAAGTAAGCAAGAAAAGTCGCCTAGGGTTCAATGTCATCAAGGGGCTGACTACCACGAGCTCTGACTGGTTAATCGGACTCGTGTGGTCTCATAAATATTAATACGTCTAACTAGTCTTGAATTTGTTCAGGCTTTTCAAGCTCATCAGCACCAGTGTCCAAAGGCGAGTCGATACCGAGGCTATCTTCCAAAGCTTCTCGACTCTCAAGAATTTCAGGTCGTTCGATTCGTTCAGGTCTTTCTAATAATTCAGGACGACTCATCGAGCGAATACCTGTGCCTCCTATGCCACCAATGGTCTCTTCTTCGGGGTTAATCTCTCTCGTCTGGTCATCTGTTTGCTGGGCAAAAGATTTGCCTGAAAAACACAGTACTAAGCTTATTATTAAAGTAAATAGGTATTTATTCATCGTCTAAGTCCGTATAAATATAGCTGCCTAGGCGGAAGCGATAATGTGGGCCTGGCATTGTTTTATCTTTCTTTTGTAAAGCCAAGGCTTGCTGATTCAGGTCCTTCAAAACCTGCATAGATTGATCTTTAGCTGATTTTTTTAGAATCGATAATGAGGTTTTATTGAGCTTGTTATAAAACACCGCGCGCTCAAAGTTCTTCTGCTTATTCACTAAATTGCCGGTGCTGGTTGCCATGTGATCTGCAAGATTTTGAGCAAAGAAATACAATTGATCTTCTGTTAATTGCTTATCTTGCAGAGTATCCATATTCAAGTGCAGTTGTTGAGACTCATCTTTATCAATCCAGCCCATTTGCAGCCAGCTTTCCATAATGCTCGATGAATGAATATTTTGTCGACTGTATTCATTGGCCAACGATTCGAAGCTGCTTTCACCACTGATCAATAATGGTTGAGGGATACCCTCAATACAATAGGGCTCTTCACCCATCCAGCTTGCAAGCATAAGGCTGTTGATTGACAGGCGCTCAGAAGGTTTATGCTCAAGGTGCTGGTCGCGTAAGCGTTTAACATCTTTTCGATGGACGCCAGTTAACAAATTTATGCGACTATCTGTAGTGGGCTTGTCGGCAATGGTGAAGTCTTTTTCTGCGACTTCAACATAGGCCGATTTAATGACCTCTAATAAGGTCGGTAAGGTTATTTGCTTGTTGATTAAAAATCGCATCAAGGGCTTTAATAGCTGCTTGATCGCCGAGTTCAACAAGGTATTTTGTTTGTTTTCATCAATCATAATAACAGTGTAACCCAATGCTAATCGCTTGTGGGAAATTATCACATTTCCTTATCTCGGTATCGCTTGGCGGTTCCTTAGATTATGGCTTAGCTTGCTAAGAGTTACTTATGGTATTCTTGTTACCCATCGAACTACTAATACCGAAACTTTCAAACCGAAACTCTCAATAGACCCTGCCTATGATCGATTTAGAAGCATTAAAAAGTGGTAACCGTCGTGCATTAGCTAAGGCGATTACTCTAATCGAAAGTAAACTCAATAAGCATAGAGCGGAATCTCAGAGCATTCTTAATCAGATTCTGCCGGATACTGGTAATAGTATTCGCATTGGTATTAGCGGTATTCCTGGAGTAGGTAAATCGACCTTTATTGAATCTTTTGGACAATACCTAATTCAGCAGGGTAAAAAAGTGGCTGTCTTAGCGGTTGATCCTAGCTCTCCATTGCGCGGCGGCAGTATTTTGGGCGATAAAACACGCATGGAAATGCTATCGCGTGAAGATAATGCCTTTATTCGCCCATCACCTAGTGAAGGTGCTCTAGGGGGCGTCGCGCAGAAAACCCGAGAAACCATGCTGTTATGTGAAGCGGCAGGATACGATATCATCTTGGTTGAAACGGTTGGGGTTGGTCAGTCTGAATATGAAGTGGCAGCCATGGTCGACTTCTTCTTAGTATTAATGCTGCCTAACGCGGGTGATGAGCTACAAGGAATTAAGCGCGGAATAATGGAACTAGCAGATGCTTTGGTGATAAATAAGGCTGATGGAGAAAGCTTAAATCTGGCGAACCAAACGCTAGGTCATTATAAAAATGCTTTTAAATTGATGAAGCAAAGCAGCTTTTGGACTCCTGCAGTTAAAACGTGTTCAGCACTTAATAATGAACGCATTGAAGATATCTGGCAAATGGTAAGTGATTACCATAAAGCCGCCAATGAAAACATCAATGCCGGCATTAGTTCATTCGTTGAGAAACGAGCCCGCCAAAATAGTGAATGGTTAAATAAACTCATTCATGAAATGTTAGAACTTAAATTAAAACAAAATGTTGATGTGAAGAAAAAATTACCTCAGCTGCAAGACGAAGTATTAAATAATAAAACAACTCCTTATAATGCCGCTCAACAAATAATTGATCTGCTTTAAAATCTCGCGAATATTAAATTCTGTTACAAGAACGAGCCAGCTATGAATACTCAACTAAGCCCTGAACAAATCAGCGAAAAACTAAAATCGTTTTTTGTCGAGCATCTTCCTATTACACAATTTATGGGCCTAGAAGTAGAATCGTATGATGGTGAGGCGTTAATACTCACGGCTCCGTTAGAGCCAAATATTAACGATAAGCAAACGGCTTTTGGTGGCAGTTTATACAATACGGCCGTTATGGCTTGCTGGGGAATGGTATATCTAAAAACCCAAGAAAAAGGCATTGATTGTAATCAGGTGGTGACGGAAGGGAGTATGAAGTACAACGCGCCAGTCGATGGACGTATTCGTGCAATCTGTCATGCCCCAAGTGAAGAAGAACTTGTTGGCTTCTTCGAGCACTTCGAGAGAAAAGGGAAAGCTAGAATTAGTTTAGAAGCTGCGATTTATAATGATACTAGTGTAATGAAAATTGACCCCCAATCTGAACCTAAAATAAAACCATCGGTTAAGTTTAGTGGTCAATATGCGATATTAAAAAGTCAGAAGTAGGTCCACACTAGTCTAGCGCCTCTGTGTTTACGGACTCATCATTAACCTGCAAAGAATCAGTAATCGTGTCATCGATTAATTGAGACTTTGCAGGCTGTAAAAAATCCAGGATTAAACGACCTATAAAATTCGCATCGGTGCTTTGGCGTAATGAATGAATGCCTTTGCTATAGGTCGGTTCACCAATCACTTCAGCTCGACGACTTAATAATCTCTCGCTATAGACAGCGCTAAATTCTGGGTGACCTTGGAAAGATACAATGTGTTGCCCAATGGTATAGGCAGCATGAGGACAAAATGCATCGCTTAAAAAGTTAGTCGCACTAGCGGGCAATTCCACTACTTGATCTTTGTGGCTATATATTAAGTCTAAATATTTAGGCAGCGATTGTGAGAACGGAGAAACCGGTGTTGTTATTAAAGAGCGAACTCCAATCCCCCAGCCTTTATCACTCATTTCAACCTTGCCACCTAATGCTTGAGCAATTAGCTGGTGGCCAAAACAAATACCAAGCACTTTAGTTTTGGCTTGATCAGCCTCCCTTATCCAAGTCGAAAGTGGAGCGATCCATTCATGGTCTTCATACGCACCCGCTTTAGAGCCCGTAATAACATAAGCATCGCATTCATCTAAGAATAGCGGTAGCTCGCCTTGCTGAACTTGGTAATAAACAAACTCAAGAGCTGAGTCATCTAACTGGCTGTTATCTAATTGAGAAAAATATTTCTCAAACATTAATCCATACGAACCATACTCATTGATTAGGTCATCGTATAAAACATCAGTTTCTAATAATCCTATGTGCATCTAAAAATCCTTCTTACTTATAATTTCAATAAACCAGGCTTCTACCTGTGTATAAATGTCTGTTCAAAAAGATCAGCTTATGGAGATCTTAATGACGTGTCGTTGAATCATTGCTAATAAATTGACTAGCATCCTTCTTCTTTAATGGCTCAATGATACTTTCTAATCCATTGATCTTAATTTCCAGAGCCAAGCCTAATAGCATGCCCAATCGACCCTCTGGCATCCCTTTTTTAGCAAACCATAATAAATACTCCTCTGGAATATCGATTAATATGCGACCTTGGTACTTACCAAAAGGCATGTACTCATTAGCGAGAGCGAGTAAGTCATGTTTTTCGAACATTGAGTAAATCATCTTTTGTTAGCTGTCTTTCCAATAGTATCACTTGCGAAAAACTTGTGCTTTAACGATACTAGCGCCTTTTTAAGACCTCATTATTAAGGCTGGCTGAGAAATAGCTCCAAATAGCCACTTTAATAATCGGATTAACGCAAGTTTAGGAGTCTAGAATGGCCATTGCAAAAGATACTGTTGTTCAATTTCATTACACACTTAAAGATGCTAACGGCACTGTTATCGAGAATTCCTACGATGGCGAAGCAATGGCTTATCTACATGGTCATGGCAACATCATCCCAGGCCTTGAAGAAGCTATGCTAGGTAAGGAAGTTGGTGCAGAGTTCTCTGCAACTGTTGCCCCAGAGAAGGCCTATGGTCAGCGTGATGAAGCGGCGATTCAACGTGTACCAATGAAGCACCTACAGGGCGCTAAAAAATGGAAAAAAGGCATGGTAGCCCACGTAGAAACAGAGCAGGGCGAGCGCCAGGTTACTGTGATTAAAGTGGGTAAGTTCATGGTTGATGTAGATGCAAATCACCCATTCGCGGGAAAAGAATTAACCTTCGATGTAAAAGTAGAAGATGTTCGTGAAGCGACTGCAGAAGAAATTCAGCACGGCCATGCTCACGGTATTGGTGGTCACCAGCACTAAGCTATTATTAGGAAAGCTGGTATTTGGCAGAGTTTGTCTATACTAAAACTATTGACACAGTTTTTAGGAATAGTATGGATCAAGCTCTACAGCATCAAATACAGCCTTCTATCCCTTCTTTAGAAGACTCCTTACGGCTAGGGCAAAGACTGCATCTAGAGTTTGAAGGAATACCTGCTTTAAATGGTGGTTATAATTTATGGGGGATCTGCCCCAATGAATCCATCATGGTATCGGCCCCCCAACTTAAATTAAGCGAAGAACTACTAAATACAACGGTAAAAGCTCGGTTATTCATTGAGCAGTTAGATAGCGCCTGTGCATTCCGCACAACAGTAGCAAACCTGTGTTCAGTGCCGTCAAATTACCTTCATTTAACTCTGCCTAATTCAATGGTAACCGGAGAAGTAAGAAGGAATGATAGGGCGCGAATTCGTGCATCGGCAGAAATCTCTTATGGCGATGACAAAACAACGTCTGCCGAAATCACAGATGCTAGTATTTGCGGATGTCGTATCAATACCACGGCGAATGACTTGAAAATTGGCGATATTATTAACATGGTCTTTGAAATTAATATCTACAGCATCAATCAAATAATTAAATTATCCGCGATGGTGCGTTCGCGAGCAGAAACTTCAGAAGGGTTTACCCTAGGAGCTCAGTTTTTGGAAATGAGTAACTGTCACCGTATCGTTTTGAGTAGTTTTATTAATAAGCATTGCTAGATATGATAACGGACTATTGGATGTGGATCTTGCTAGTAATCGATACTAAGACAACATCTGAGTAACGGCACTGATGATGATAAAGCTAGATGCTCTACCATCACTCATAAGCACTGCTATTCAAAACACTGCCATTCAACGACAGGCTATTCGTAAGTACAAAGATAAGCCGTATCAGTTTTAACCTGAACGCCAAAGCTAACGTTAGCTTCAACATTAAAACTTTCACCTGCAGAGAAAGTCTTCCACTCATCGCTACCAGGCAGCTTAATAATTAAAGCGCCGGCAACAACCGTCATTACTTCTTTCTGGCTAGTACCAAACTCATATTCGCCAGGTGCCATAACACCCACTGTAGAGGCAAGCTGTTCGCCTTTAAATGCGATAGATTTTACGTTGCCATCGAAATATTCATTAACATCAAACATAAGTAGATCCTTAAAGTCATTATTGATTATGGCCTCTTTAAATAGAGACGACTAAATTTTGGCCGCGAAGTATATCACACTCTAATCCGCTCTTAAGAATGGCTTGAATCCGGTGACTCGCTATACAGTTTTTTCATCATATCAATGTAATGTTCTAGATTACGCTCAGCGTCGATCGGGTAATGTTCGTCGGTAATCTCCACACTGGTAGCGCGGTCGAAGCGGAAGTTTCGGTAATCCTCTCGAATTTCGCACCAAGCGACTAAGGTCCAGCGTTCACCCCAGAAAAACATGCCTAAAGGCCAGATTCTACGTTCACTCTTATTATCTTCGGCATCGACATAATGAAGTTTTAATATTTGCTGCTGCTCGCAAGCACGACGAATTGTGCGGTGTGTTTCACCTAATTGCTGCTGAGGGCTAAGTGTCGGCACACGATAAGCTTGGCGATCGGCTTGAATTAATAACGGTTCAGGTAAAACCGCCCGAATTTTTTGCACAGCGCGTTTCGCACCGGCGGCCAAATCAGGGTCGGTCCAAGCTTCAACCATACGGGCGCCTAATAGCAGTGCCTGCATCTCGTCAAAATCAAACATAAGCGGTGGCAGCTGATAGCCAGGTCTGAGCATATAACCAATTCCCGCCTCACCACCAACGGGTACACCCGATAACGTGAGCGCTTGAATGTCTCGATAAATGGTTCTTACCGAGACCTCCATGACATCACTCAGTTGCTCAGCCGTTATGGCGGTGCGGCGTCCACGCAGCAAGTTAACCAGTTGAAATAGGCGTTCTGACTTGCGCATGAAACTGTATTCTCCGTCATAGGCTGATGCATTGGTTAAGTAGCTGCTTAAGCAGGGGCTTGCATTGTGTGAATTTGTTGGTGATCGACTTTAACACTTTCCATGTCGATGACCTTCATCATACCTTGCAAGCTTGGTTCTTCACCAAAACTTTGCTGTGCTGCACTGGCCGTTTCCATATCTTGCCAAAATACAGTATCAGTCCAGCTTCCTTCTTTCGTTTTAGCAAGTGCGCGGTATTCAAATCCAGGCTGAGTTTTCACCCAGTTATTCAAATGTTCGTTTTCTACTAAAAATTCTGCATCGCTAATCCCTTTAGCCAGCTTGAAAGTTACTAGTTCTAAAATCGCCATGGGGTAAATCCTTGTTTAATTATTACTTAAGGTGAGATTCCAGTATAAAAAACAGGACTGACAGAAGGTGTCAGTAGAGAAAAACCGAGAAAACTGACTAATTGGTAACAAGTTGTAGAAATAGGGCGATTTATTCTGAAAAATCCGTATAATCCGCCTCTCTCAAATCTGCTGGTTTTTTTGGGCTAGGCAAAATTCAACATCCCGTTGGCTATTTTAAGTAAAAATAGCGAGCTGATCGTGTAGTGTGATCTGTTGTTTATAGTAATTGCTCAGCCCTAATTCCTGCCCTATGTATTATCTACAGGATGACGTGATGTCTGACACTCCAGAAACAACAGAAGTAGCTACAGAAGTAGTTGAAGATCAAGGTCCAATGTTTTCTGACCTAGGTTTACCGGATAACTTGCTACGCGTATTGGACGGTATGGGTTATAAAAAACCTTCTCCAATTCAAGCACAAGCAATCCCACCTTTATTAGAAGGTAAGGACGTTTTAGGTCTAGCGCAAACAGGTACTGGTAAAACAGCTGCTTTCGCTTTACCTATTCTAGCCCGTACTGATGCGGCTAGCCGTACTCCTCAAGTATTGGTTCTAGCACCAACACGCGAACTTGCTATGCAGGTTGCTAAAGCGTGTGAAGATTACGCTAAACATACTCCAGGTATGAAAGTTGCCGCTGTATACGGTGGTCAAGACTACGGTACACAGATTCGCGCAATCCGTGGTGGCGCTCAATGGATCGTTGGTACGCCTGGTCGTATTATGGATCACTTGAAGAAAGGCTCTTTGTCTTTAACTGATATTAAAGCAGTTATTCTAGATGAAGCTGATGAAATGCTACGTATGGGCTTCATCGACGACGTAGATTGGATCTTGGGTCACGCACCTAAAGAACGTCAGGTTGCTTTGTTCTCTGCAACGATGCCTAAGCAAATTAAGCACATTGCTTCTACGCACTTGAACAACCCAATCGAAATTAAAATCGAATCAAAAACAGCGACTGCTTCTACTATTGAACAGCGTTACTGGTTCGTGGGTGGTGCACATAAAAATGATGCATTGCTACGTATTACTGAAGTTGAAGATTGCGATGCGACGATGGTTTTCGTACGTACTAAGCAAGCAACAGAAGAAGTTGCTGATTTCATGAAAGCGAACGGCGTGAAATGTGAAGCTCTAAACGGCGACATTCCACAAGCCCAGCGTGAACGTGTTGTCGACAAGCTTAAGCGTGGAACATTAGACATGATCGTAGCGACAGACGTTGCTGCACGTGGTCTAGATGTTGAGCGTATCTCTCACGTAATCAACTACGATATTCCGTTTGATGCTGAATCCTACGTTCACCGTATTGGACGTACTGGTCGTGCTGGACGTTCTGGTAAAGCGATCATGTTCGTACGTGGTCGTGAGCGTCGTATGCTTAGCACCATCGAACGTACTACTCGTCAGCGTATCGAAGAAATGCCATTACCAACGGCTAAAGATGTGAACGCTAAGCGTCGCGAACGTTTCCAAGAGAAAGTTCAAGCGACTATTGGCAACCCACAAGCGGTTATGTTCAAAGAAATGATCAACGAATTGAT
>Ga0105348_1001017_pt1 | contig 19702 bp, 11 predicted proteins | sample EN8Hudsemesocosm_2_FD_83504 | JGI IMG/M metagenome (GOLD analysis project Ga0105348, IMG submission 83504) | Methane-oxidizing microbial communities from mesocosms in the Hudson Canyon - EN8C Hudson Canyon | ecosystem: Environmental > Aquatic > Marine > Cold seeps | place: Hudson Canyon... | reverse complement strand
TTCGGGGACGCCCTGGCTTCGACGCCGGTGACGAAACCAAAGGTGCATGCCGAGTGTATAGTGGCACTCGTACTCCAATCGCTATAAAACTTTAGTTGCAAACGACGAAAGTTACGCTCTAGCAGCATAAACCCTGTTAGCTCTCCAGCCAAGGTGCTTATACCGCGGTCAGTAGAGTCATTGAGAATAAGCTAGCCTTTTTAATTGCTCCAATTAAAATCGCGAAACTCTAGGAGATCGCCTTTTACACCCTGACCTTCGGGTCGTATCAGGTCAAACTAATTGAAGGACCCTAAGCATGTAGAGCCGATGGCAGAGTGCTGGCGGACGCGGGTTCGATTCCCGCCGTCTCCACCATATTAGTAACACAGACTGACACTTCTAGACACACCTAAACCCCTGAATTTAAAGAGGTTACCAGAGTCCAACATGGACCCTGGTGTGTCAGACTGTGTCTATAATAAGTAAAATATTCGCACAAAATTCGCACATCCCCCATGTTGTGCGATTTTCACCGTATTTCATTGTCAATCAAAGACTTAGCAGAAGCGTCATTTTTCCCAAAGTTGCATATATTTTCATTCTGATAAGTTTGTTTCTTCAATATACTGGAGAATAAACATGACTAAAGAAATATTTGAAATAGAAGATTACGAGGTATCGCAGTGGTTAGAGGAAACCCATTGGCCTTCGCGTGAGACTGATATTGATGAAATGGTATTAATTTACCATCAATGGCAACAGACAACTGCGAGACACGGCCAAACAGGTGAGTTAGATGAAGAGCGGTTGGTTCAAATGACACTGCAGAGAATGCGACACATTCATCCAAACCGAAGAGATGCTTGCGTAATTACCGCACTATTGATTCTACAAACAGCTTTTCTAGCAAAAAGTGAGGGGGTTTACTCGCCCGGATTGATAAGTCGCCTGCACTAACACTCTATTGCCCTTGATCTAATAGCATCAGGGGCTTTTAAAGGTATACAAAGAAATAGACAAGGCCGATTAAGAGCAGGACTGCTAAAGCTGCATCTCCAGAATTGACAAAATCTTCGACCTTTTTACCACACATCGGGCACCAGGATGCTCTTGGCTCGCTATTTTCAAATGTCAGCCTTGGCGTCACGCACCTTTGACAGCTGGGACAAGTCACTCGGTCATTTTGATAGTTATTCATCATTAAACTCCGAAAAGCTCAATGATAAACAGTTTAGAAATTATGCAAGTGCACGACATAGTTCACTTAATTATTAAAAATAACCTTATCAAGCACACCAGTTCTCATTTAAAATAACTAACATACTTTACTCCAACTCATAGACAGGAAGTCAATTGAATAATTTAGAATCCCTTGATAAAAAATTAGACATTGCAAATAAAGCTCTTAGTTTAGCATTTAAAGTTGGGATCATAATTGGCGGTGCAGTTTTACTGCTCTATTGCTGGAAAATAAGTTACTTCCCACGTGATGTCAGTATTGGAGATGGTCTACTATTCTTGATGTTAGCTATAGCATTTGGAGGAATTTATCTGCTATTTACAGCCAGCCTGACGTGTTTAGGCTTAACATTACGACCGCTTTGGTTAGTTCTTCAAAATATTGTTAGCTGGTCGTTATTTAGATTCAACAAATTTTCAAATAAGACTATTTCATTCGAAAAGGTTAACTTCGTTACGGCTAAAAAAGAGCATTTCATACTCGCACTTTTTGGTCTTCTGTTTATTTGGGGCTTCGGAACTTATGACTATACCGTTCTCGGTTCTCTCGGCTTATCAGTATTTTCCTGCGCTCTATTGTGGAGTTTTTATATACAAAATGAAGAGTTTGTGAACAGTACAGAACTACAAGAACAGGCAAACGAAGAAGACTTGATAAAATCAAGGCAACTAAAACAGAACCAAAAAATAATTCTTTTATCCTTAATTTTAGTACCACTGCTAATTGGGGGCGTATCTGGAAAGCTTCTGGACGGCGCTATGGGACTCAGCAATGTACGCACTGAAAAAGTAACAGTTCATATAAAGAAGCCTTATTTAGAGTATGTGAGCACATACGGTCTAACAAAGTTGGTCAGCAGTATCGGCAAAGACTACGGTAAATTCGAGAAAATAAATATACTATTCAATGGATTCGGAAAGAATGTGGTGATCAAGTCAAACTCTGCCACAGTAACATCAAATATAGTGATTCCGAATGAATATATAATAATCATGCCTCTATAATTGAAAAGTAGGAGCTAGAGACATCTGCTAGTTGATCAGACCAACACTCCAGCCCCCTCCGTTAGGAGTACCACCATGAAAAATCTCAAGCTGGCAGTCCAATAATAACAAACCAGTGATAAACGCAAGCACTCACGATACAGGCTTTCAATTTATAGCTTCAGCGATTATCTCCTTTGCATGATTACCATTGGCATGAACATCCAGCGGTATAACTTTTACTGAAATATCTGCCCCCCCCTGAAGTTTAACTTCATAAGATTCCAATAGGCCTTTCTGACGCGGGTAAAGCAAAACTAAGCGTTTAACCCCATACTGTGTAGCGTACGTATTCAGTTGATAAAGATCTACTTGAGAAACGCCCAACTTTGATTCAGTTGAGTCTAAGATTTTCCACTTAGCATCTGCAATCAAAATCACCTCTGAATATTCGTTAAGTAGAGTGATATCAGGCATCATTTGAAACACTTTTTTATCAATATCACCCCTATATGCCAAATAGCGCTTTGGCCCCTGTTCTCTTAACTGGTAGCTATTATTCCACGCTATCGGTTTCATTATGGAGGCAGCCCATTTTTCGAAGAGCTTGTTCATATCAAAAAGCAGGGAAAAACAGTCATTATCTCCTGAGTACAAGTCTGGATTTAAACCTTCTATGAACATACGACACTGTTCAATTACCAAATGGAATGCTTGATTTGTTCTATCAAGAACCAACTGATCCAAATCACTTATGCTTAGATGTCTATCAGAAACACTGTCGAACATCATCAACAACTGAGATACTCGTTGTTTAATAGTTGAACTTCTGCAGCGACCCAAAAGCACTCTCAATGTGTACTTAATTGTTTGGTTGATTAAAATATCTTCGCTCAATTTATCATACGAACAATACAAGCGTTCCTTGTGAGCTAGGTTTCTTCGCAACTGTTGAGATGTAACTAACTTGCCTCGCAACACACCTATGTTTTCTTCAACATTTATATATTGGCGAGACATTCCCTGCACCAAAGAGGCTTTAACCAACTCACAGAAGTGATTAACAAAGATATCAAGTAGTGTGTGTTTCTGAACACTAACACTTGCAGAGCCAACTGGTAACGTTTTCAAAAATCCTGCCTTGCGGAGCATTTTCACCAATTCAGACCTTGACGCCCCTATTTCAGTCTCTACTCCATAGATCTTCGGCAACACTTCAATAGTTAGATCACCAACCTGAAGAAGGCCGCAATACTGGGAGAACTTTATAGTTCTGTTCCCCCAACTAAACGCACCTTTTGGAAGTTTACTTTCAGCTTTTGCTAACGAAGCAGCATGACTAGTTGTAATCGAAATATCTCCAACAGCCCTGCTCTCTACAACAGCGATTGCTTCGTGCTCAATACAAGTAATTACATCAACCATATCAGACCTCTATGAATTATTTTCATAGATCTTGCGGATACTTTCGGGAGTAATAGCTGATAAGCTAGAAACAGAATATTCAAACTTCTCATCAAAGTCATCATGCTCAAACCCAAGTACATTCGAACTACTTAGCATTTTATGGCTGATTATTTGCGGTTCAATCTTGCTATTTCCTGGACCAACATCACCCAATACTAATTGAATACGGTGCCAGTCATCGTAAAAATACTCCTGAAGTAATGGAATAAACTGGTTAACCACTACTATTTGAAGCGAATAAAAGTCTTTCACTTTACATAAATAAGCATGCCCTAACATCAAGTCTCTATTGAGAAGAAAACGAATACGCTGATTAATTACATCAAGCAGTTTACGGAGATCTATAAGACTACCTTCACCATCCTCGATATAGCCATCACCTCGCAACCCTGAGATTACTCCCGAGTCCGGTAGCATTTCTTTGAATGTAAAGCGTCGCCTTAAAGCCGTATCAAGAAGAGCTATCGAGCGGTCTGCAGTATTCATGGTGCCATATACATCTAAATTTTTGGGCACACTGAGCTGCTCACCTGAATATGGTAACGTAAGTGATAACCCTCCTATTAACTCGCCGTCAGAGTCATATTCACCCCGTTTATCCAGCTCTATCAGGGTTATGAGTTCACCAAAAATCTTCGCTATGTTTCCACGGTTAATTTCATCAATGAAAATGGCATATCGATGTAACGGATCATTTTTAGCTCGCTGACAAATTCGTTTAAAAACACCCGGCACAATACGATAAACCACTTCACCGCTTTCCTCATCTTGAAGTGGTCTAATTCCTTCAACAAAGTCCTCATAACTATAAGCCTGGTGAAATGTCACAAACTCATAACGCTTTTGGCTATTTGATAATGACTTCCCGGCCGTAAAGCTCTCAGCGTTTTTTACTAAATCCTCACAGGCCTCCTTCCAGTCATAAGCTAATATCCATTCACTTTTTTCAGTTTTATCAAATACAAAAGGGGATTGTCGTTTAGAGTATTTAACTGTATCCGAAAGCTCACTGGTATGGGTTTGTAGTGTCGCCCATATTTGCTGTTTAACATGCTTTGTCCTTCCAATGGCCTTTGCTTTTTGCTGCACAAATTCGTGCTGTTCAATATCAGCGACTTTTGCTTTCCCATCTAATGCGAACAAAGCCATAAAAATAACATCAAACCAGCGGGTTTCTGCCAGTTCTTCTGCTAACCATTGTTCACGAGATATAGAACTTGCACTAGATGTGTATTTGTCTTTTATATTTGAAAGTTCGTATGTTTTGCCTGTTCCAGGAGGCCCAAATAAAATGGTATTCACGGGCTCTTTAATAGCTTTTGTCGCCGTTTTTACTACCGTACTTTTATCTATGGGTAGCTTATCCCATAACTTTTCAAGCAAACCTGCACTGCGCTTTTTTATCTCTATACCAGAAGATTGAGGCGACCAAGTTTGGTTATCAATCGTAATCTTACTTAGATCATCCTGAGTGACAAATGGACCCTTGAACATATCTAAAATTTGGGTAAATTCTATATCAACATACCGACAGGTTTTGCCTTGCTCAGCTTTATCTGAATCGTAATGCTCTCCTTCATAAGGGTCTTTTACGATATTACCTACAGCAAAAATACCTTTTGGAGGCTTACCTAATCTCAATAACCAAGCTCGGTCACCTGCTCTTACATTAGAGTTTGCACAACTCCAACTTATTACAACAGCTTCCCCCCGATGTGTTTTAGCTATTTCTTGAGGAAGTTCGTCCCATTTCCAATTATCAGGATTCCAACTAAACAACCAACTATGGCGCTCTCGATCCTTCCACTGCTCTTTCAAAGGAGAAACGTAAAAATCCAAATTTTCTCCTGGAAAATCTTCTGCATAGCCTTCTCGTATTTCATAAAGTTCTCTATCAAGCTCAAGTGGCGTGAGCTTGTTAATCACAGTCTTTAATTTCCCTGAACAAGTTAATACAATTGCACGCCGGTCCGTGCCACCAAAGATACGTTCAAATGTGTCTGGAAACAGAAGAAATAGAATCATATGCCGTAATTGACGACTATTATTCTCAGGTATAACACCTAGCCATTCAGCCATATCCCAGGCATTTCCCACCAGACGAGCCCTCTCTGAAGGATCTACATTAAGTAGCTGCTTAGTCAGCTTTATAAAATAAACTAACTCGCGCCACCTACTTGTATTAAAACTTGTACCGCTACTACCAATACCATTTAATACCTTATTGGATACCAAAGGATGCTTCTCATCTAGTGAATCTCCAGACCACCCCCAAATACGACTTATTCCTGCTCGTTTAGTTTCAGCACCAATGTTACTCGGACAGATCAACATCAACCATAACATCTCTGCTGCTAGCTTCTTAACATCAGAGACCGTTTCCTCGAGTTGCCTCTCTAGCTTGTCAAAAAAATCTCCTTCACCCTCATCTAAATTATTTACAAAATATTTATCTAGCAACGCAACATTTTCTTTGGTCCAAAGTTTTGATTCCGAAAAGACCGAACCATTACCCAACAGGCATTTTTCTTTCCACTGGCTGGCAGCGTTTATTTTTGGTTCTGCATCATGCTCACCACAAAATCTGGACATAATAACCTACCTTATTTATCTAATTCTTGTTGTTAATATAGCGTCAAAAAGTGACATAGTAAGCAGTGATAGTAAATATCGAATTGATTCACATCCTACCCCTTATTCTAATGCCAGCCACTGGCAAATTGCCCTCTCAACGAATCAAGCTTTTCAGGCAAACAAGCTCTGGCGGTCATCCCCAAGTAGGTCGCTGCTCGGGTCACACCGACATATAGATATTTATCAAAAAGCGCTGACTGCTGCTCTTCCAACTTATCAATATTGACGAAAAATACCGCTTCAAACTCCAAGCCCTTAATATGCTCCGCTGAAAACACTCTGACATCGGTGTTCTCACCCAGAGTCTTGCCGCCCAGACAAGCCTCTGCCACAAGGCTTAAACTATTCAAACGTTCAGAGAGTGCATCCGCTAGCGGTTGAACTCCATATTCACTTTCTACTAAAACACCTATGGTAGGCATTTTGCCAACGCTTCGGTTTATTTCTCCAATCCGAAGCGCAAGCCAGTCTGCAATATCTCCGACTTCATTAAGGTTCTCTCCTAGCACTGGCGGGACACCTTGATGATTATAATTTTCTGGCAATTTGCCTACAGAGGAAACATCGCCACCAAATGTCGACAATACTAATTTGGATAGATCGTTAAGTTTCTGGCTCTGACGATAAACCGTATTAATTACCTTAAATTCACAATTAAGTGGTAACCATTCTAGTTGCGATTGTTCACTTACACCGAGTTCAGTTAAGCGTTGGTTAAAATCACCGCAAGCGAAAAAAGATTGAGTGGTAATACTCGTTAGGCATTGCATACATGCCAATTGCAATAACGAAAAGTCAGTCGCTTCATCCACTAGAACCTGGTTCTTTAAGTGGCTTTGAATTATCGAAAGAAACCCAAATTTAGGTTGATCAATCTGACGCTTAACAAACGATAACTGCATTAACTGGCGAGCAGTCATTAACGTCAGCAATACCACTGAATCTAGCTCAACACTTGATATATTCTGTCCTTTTTGAGGCTCCAAATAATCAGCAGGGGTTGCTTTTCGGTACCGTTTATAAATCGTAGGTATATCACTTACGTAACGTTTAGGAGCATTAATAAAACGCCTTAAACTTGCAGATGTTACCGCCAGACGTCCAATTTCCTTCAATGCATCGTCACCGGGCATGACCTCACCTAAGAACTCAATAATCTTACCCGACTTGGACTTTTTAGCTATGCTCCGAGATAAATACTTGCTTCTGCTAATTGACTTAACATGTCTTATCAACTCTTTGGCCGCACCTTGAGGAGTAAGCTTAGAACGTATAGGTACAATCTCATCCTCTTGATCGTCTTCGCTTGCTTCGTCATCCTCATCAATGAGTTCTTCAGCACCCAATTCCGTCAAAAATGAAGATAAACGTTCAAATACTTTTTTGTCTTTTTTATAGAGTGCGTTGACCTCAGAGCGTGCAAGCTTTTGTGCTTGTTCATTAGCATCCTGAACTAGAGGTTCTAGCTCAGACTCGATTGCTTGTAATGAAACATACAACGCCCCTAATTTTTCGAAACCATTATTTTGGAGTATTGATTCAATTTTATCTAACAGAATTTCACTTTCGCTAGTCGCAGCGATTTTTGCCTGTTCTAGCGCACTTTGGAGCAACGCATAAACTTGCTCTTGATGAAAAGTTTGTAGTTTAGTAAACCAATGCTGGGGATTGCGCTCAATTTCGGGCTTAAGAAAATGCGCATCAGTTTTAAAGATAAATTTTCCTTTTCTTTCACCTGACTGAAGCAAGCCCAAAACGTTTCTCGCTAAGTCACGACGCGTTTTATCCCAGGTTCGAATATGATCGTCACTAGCGGGCACTTGTTCACGCGCAAACGCCTCTTTCACATAATGTTTCAACAGCTCAGTTGGCGTAAACATAATCCAACTTTGTTGATGGCTGGCTATATCTGAAGATGAATCTATAAGGCGCAGCTCTGATTCAGTTAAATAATCCCGGTCTAACTTCTGCCCTAAACGTTTAATAAGTGTCGTCGTCTTTCCTGTTCCGGGAGGCCCTGCAATAAACAACTGGGAGTCAATAGGTAAACGAAATATTTCGTCTTGAAACTTATCCAGTATTGGTTGGTCACGCAGACCCATCGCCGTTCTTATTTCATGCACAATACCAATGTGAACATTGTCGCTCTGATCAGGCTCTTCCAACCACGAGTCAAAATCTTCACCTGTTAGACTGGCCCCTTGAATCACTTGTCTCAAAGAAACAATTGTTCGCACACCTAGCTCTTCATGTTTATAGATGGTATTCCTTGCATCCCAACCATCAGCATCACTTTTAGGCTTTAGCAAAGCGACTTCAAGCAATGTAAACTCTTTATCATTTCCAGCTATTGATATAACAGCAGATTCACCGGCTTCTAAGGACGCGAGCCTTCCTAAAGGCGCCTTAGAAGTGGCAACAACAAGACCACTTGAACCTTGAATACTGGCGTTACGGGTAATATAAAGCGTATGCTGGTTACCCTGATCATCTTCATACACCAAACGTGCAATAGCAGGCTCGCGAGTCAGTAAGACATATCCATCTCGTAAACTTTGATTTACTTGGTCAAGCCGGTTTACCGCATTTTCACCTGTAAACGTTTGAGTATTAGCCAAGCTATTGGCCGAACTTATTTGTGAAGTTTGTGTTTTCTGTTTCGCTACAGTTGCTATTGTCGACAAAGCGTCAAGCGTGCTCCCTGCTAAGCTTTCGATTTGCTCATTATTATTAATATGATCATCCATCATTCTCAATTCCTTTAGCCCTGATCGTTACCTTTAAAGCACAGATTCTTGTTTATTACATCGACACTACTATTTATATTTCAAACTGCAATTCAGGCTCGCCATCACGGCTTTGCGCTGCAGAGTACTGGTTAAAAGGCTTTGCCCAAGACTCATAAGGAAATTCAGCCGCTACTTTCTGCTGAAACTCTTTATCTTCCAACATTTCCAAAGTGACATCCTTGAACATGCAATGCAGTTGCGTTTTAGCGAGTAAGGACTTTGCCGATGGGGCTACTTTATAAAGAATATCCAGTAAGTATTCTTCAGCGATATCATTGGTAATATTGGAACAACGCCCCTTCAATCCCTTTGGTGGATTTTCTTTTACAGCAGGAGCCAGGTTTTTAGCAAGATCAGTAAGTGACTGTTCGATAGTTTCCTGAATCGACTGCAAGGCATCTTTACAGTATGTATCAAGCCGCCGCTGCAGCTCTGTAACTTTAGCCGTAAACTCTTTTTTACGTGCTAGTAATAACGCCCGCCCTAAACGGCTACCTAAACTCGGCGCATAGACCTCACGTAGCGACTTAACTTCTTCACGCAGATTCGCGAATTCAAGCGATACTTTGTTATTGATGAGTTTGTAATTAGCGTTTAAGCGCTGTTCAATGTCTTTATCGTTTGTGAACAACGCTTCTTTGAACTCTTTGGGCAAGCGAACTGTTCTCTGTTCTATTCGCCCTCCTTCCAATTCGAGCTCGACAAATTGTAAGTGTGCTTGATAAACCCTGACCTGACGTTGCAGGTCAAAAGCTTGCGGTGGATTCTCACTTATCGTTTGAGAAACTTTCTTAACCTCCTTAGCAGACAAAGCCTCCTTCCCAATTTCAGGCTCTGCTTGTAAAAGAAACATTTGTTGAGATAGGTTAACTGCAAACGCTGTTATTACTGCATCAACTTGCTCTGGACTTAACTCCATCGCGTTAATAACGCCATCCGAACCTTGGGGTTCAACTGCCATGGGCGATAATGTGAACACCCAACCTTGATCATCAATAATCAAACAACCAATCCGCAGACCAGTTTGTTTGCGGATGGGAACACCTTCTTCAGTGAGCATAGTAACAGCTTCATTTTGACCATAGCCTAACCGAAATATCTGTTCATCATGGTCAATTACCACAACACATTGATCTCCCAATGACTTATAGGCTGATATCAATGCACTGGCGGTCGCATCCGTCAATGACGGTGCAGAATAAACTACTCGCGTTTTGGCCTCACGAATCATGCGACCAATAACGGACGGTGAGAGTGAATGAAAGCACTGCATTACAATCCCCCATGTTCAGGTTTATTGTATTTCTCAGTAGCTTTATTTTTACTATTATTAATCAAAAAAAACCGAGCCCCCTTCAACCAAGTTATGGGTCCTACAACTAATGAGTTGCGTGATTAAACGAGTCATCTATGCCTTCCTTTGCTGCTTTTCTAGATATTTCGCTCGTGACCATTCTTCTATAACTGGCTCTATATCAAAGTCAATTTGTATTAAGTACTCTTCCCATTCATGCCAGTCTGTGTCCCCTGCAAATGCTACACAAGACTGCCCACATTCACTTTTTGCTTCCAATGAGGCTGCAACTATTTTTCTATCGGCCAGGTCATGAATAACCTTATTATGAGCATCTTCAAGTATTCCATGTCCATCCTGGTCATACCTGACATCAACTTGATCAATTTCACAACGATCAAATTTATACTGTGTCATTTGAAGCCCAAAATCATTAAACCCGAGTTTATTTCCGTACTCCCCAAATATCTTACCGGCTAGATCCAAAACAAGACGGGATTCACTTTTTTGAAAACTTGATAGCCAATTCCAAACCATCTGCCTAATAGCAGGTTCGGCTGGTGTAGCATCAATGTCGCAAGGGTTAACAGGGTCAGCGGCACTAGCTGCAATTAATACATTAGTATCTACGACATACCTGTCTTTCATTTGTGTTCCTTCGCTTGGCGCGCAAACATTAAACGCGCTAGTTCTTGGGTTTCCCCCATTGCATCACCGAAAAACTTATCAGGCCAATCCGTTATGCGGCCATATAGATCAAGCTTTAGCTCTTTCAATGCAGCTCGGTTATTTTCACGTTCAACAAAATAGAGTGCAGCATCAGATTGTGCTATCTCTTCCTTTGCTATGAGCGTCTGCATGCGACGAAACAGATGCTCCGAATGTGTTTCAACGATAAACTGAACGCCTCTTTCTTTGGATATTTCTGCAAATAATTGGGCGAGAAGTGATTGAGCTAGTGGATGTAAATGGCTTTCTGGCTCTTCAACGATAACTATATGACCCGGCTCCGCATACAAAGCAGCCACAATAACTGGTAATACTTGAGAAACACCCACTCCTACGTCTTTAATGTTCGACAGCTCATCTCCATTGCGGATAAGCAGCTCGTATCTTGCTGAACCACCCAAAGCCTTCACTTGTAGGCCATCAGCCAAATTCATTTGATTTAGCCAATGAATAGTTTGCTCAAATAAACGGGATACCTGGTTCTGAGGTAATGTCTTTTTCTTTAACTTCTGATATTCGACACCACTTGCTATTAAAGCATCAACCGCTTTAGCTCCGTCGTCACCGATAGTTGCGGGAGGTTTACCCGTCCAAATATAATCTCGTTGCGCTAATTGCCGCACTGGGCCCAAATAAATAATCTTACTTAATTCATCCAGCAGCTCCGGCCCAACATTTACTATTTCATCAGCTTTGTCACCCAGCTGATTGATGGTTGAAGCTGAAAAAGCAAACGACCTCTGTGGTCGAAAGTCTGGGCTTTGACCTAAAGCCTTATTCATAGAGTCTATTTTTAATCGGTAAACTCCTGGACGTTTACGTTGAACAATAAAGCCTATTGGTGGCTTCCCTAATCTAAGGTATTGGAGCTCAGCACTGTTTTGAGCCCCCTTTCTGTATATAGCTGAAAAAGTTGCACTTTCTAATGTATCCGGTGTTTCCTGCCATTTGAACTCTATGCCCACTTGATTGTGCTTGACCGTTTGTGTGCTGTTACCATGGCGGCATAATAGATCAGTAAACTGCCCTAGCGTAACTGAATCCAATGAATCTGGGTTTCCTAGATTCAAATCCAGGTTTGGATCGTCACATTTAACAGTTTGGCGAATAAGCAATAGAGACTGAATAAGACTGGACTTACCCGAAGAGTTCGTTCCCAATAACATTGTTAAAGGGGCTAGACGCATTGGCCTAGTTGTTTGCCAAATTTTGAAATTTTCAAGCTTTAGGTGGGTTAACATTATTGAAGCTCCCCACATTCAAGTTTATCCCAAGCCTCTAACACTAATCGTTGAGTACGAAACTCACCATATTTCTTCATCTCTGCTCTTTTTAAGGCGCCAAATGTTTCTGATGGGTACCCTGGCTTAATGGATTCAGGATCTAATATAAACTGCAATTCATTACGACTAACACCATAAAGCTTTGCGTAATAAGCATCTAACTCAGCTTGAGCTATTGCTCGCGGAGAAAGGTCATATGAATACGGTTCCCTATCTATTCCAATATCATTTGCCCAATCAGAGAGATCATTTGCTACATAGGTAAGCACACCAACCCTTTGACTTATGAATTTAATATCAACCTCACTGTATGCATCAGGTGCTAAAAATGGCAGTTGTTTAAAAGTGAAATAATTAAGATTTAAGCCGCCCAGTTTTTGTCGTGTTATATAGTCTAAGACAATAGCGCCCATATTCGCTAAGAAACACGCATAGAGCCTTTTATCCTCTAATTCACCTAATAGTGGTAAAAATAGACTATCTCCCGATGCACAGTTTGGGATCACACTTGCAATTAACGTCCTGGCACTTGCTCTCGCATCAGTTATTCGTCTCCAAGCTAGAAACCATTTATTCTTCCATTGGGAGTGTTCTTTTTTAGCATCCAGTTCGTCTTTAGGAACCCAATAAAATGGTGTTGTTAAATATTCAGGGTCTTCCAAGCGGTGAGGATTAATGCCAGGCAAAACATGAGACCGTTGATGGTTTGAGTCTTTAAAGTCTCCATGCCTATGAGAATAGAGGTGTATCATTTTTGATTCGTACAAGGGGGTGTACTCCTTTGAGTCCCCTAAAAATGTATTTCCTTCCAAATAAAACCCTTTATCTGATAAGTCCTCAAATGAGCTAAATAAGTGACTATCATTAGACATATGAAACATTGCCATAAAGCTTATATTCCAAGTGTTAAGCTCGGGTTTGCTGTCTTTTGCCTCTCGAATTAAAACCGGTATAGATTGATACATTTTTTTTGTTAATTCTGCATCATATTTAGATTGAAAAATTGGGCATGTGAGCGTGTTTGGATTCACACGCTGAATGTCTTCAGGGCCTAAAGTAAATACTCTTTCTGGGTCATGTAGGTGCTCGATTTTTTTGCCTTGGAAAAGAAAACGCGCTTCATCAATCTTGTAGTTAGACCCAACGATAGTCGTAAGTGCAAACCGGAGCATATGGCCTTGACCTGCACCTTTGAAAAAGCCTTTATTCTCAAACTCAAAGAAGCTATCGAGAGATTTATGAAAAATAAGTTCGCCAAAATAATCCTTTGTTGACTTGTCTGTAACCAAGCCTGAAGGAACTATGAAGCCAGCTCGTCCATTTGAGGAAATAACTTGTCGAATGGTTTCACTGAACAACGCATAAGTGTTTACATCACCAACGCCGGTTAGAGGGAACCTTCCACCATCTATATCGTTTATATGAACATAAGCACTGGCGGCTTCTGCAAAACGCTTTTCACGAATAAACTCGTTAAATAATTCGACCTCTCTTCTTGAAGTTTCGTCACTGTAAGGAGTATCTGAATATAAGTGCTTAGCCAACATCCCTTCACTTAACCACTGTATCCTTTGGGAGCGCTCAGACTTATTTTTTGCTGCAACAATGTCCGCTGAGCGAGTAGAGAAGAACTCTTCTTCTTGCAGCTTAATTCGCTCCCAAGGAGGATTACCTAACACACAATCAAAACCAGGCTTCTCTCCACTGAAAATCTGTGCAAACCGGATCGGCCAGTGAAGAACTTTATGCTCAAGACATAATTTAGTCGCAAATTCAATTCTGTCTGCTTGATCAGCACTCGTCAGCTGACTGGGTGGTTGATCTGTGTATAGACAGAGATATAAGTTCTGGTTATTCGGAATCGAGCCTGGAACAGCTGATTCAGACTTGCTTGCTAAAAAAGCCGCCATAAATAGATCTGCTGCCTGTTTTAAGCGACCAGATGAAGCTTTATCTCTTAGCTCTTTATATGCTCGATTCTTACATTCAATTTGCTCTACAGTATCTTCTGGAAGCATCTCAAGTTCTAGAAGTTCACTTAGTGTTTCGGAATTCTCAAGCGCAAGAGGGATTGTTCGATTTTCCTTTTCTCTAACAAAGGCTTTACGCGCATCACTGTTCGCTTTTCCTAGAACTTTGCATAGTTGTTTATCATCACCGGATAACGCTTTGAATGCTGCATTGGGTATTCCAAACGTCAGTTGCTCTGGGTCAGTAATGCCCAATAATGCGTTACCATTTTGGATATGAGCATCCATAAAGCTAAGTGGTTTACCAGGTTCTATGGATTCGAGCCAAAGGCCTGTTTTGCATAGTTCAACAGCCATAGGGTTCAAATCAACCCCGTGAATACAGCTCTGCACAACATCACGCATTGCGTGCCGGTAGTGCAAGTCTGTTGCCTGGTCTGTCCCCGCATCGATATTTGCAAGCTCTGCAGCCAACCGCCTAGCAGCAGATAATAAGAAGTGACCTGAACCACACGCAGGGTCACATACTTTAATCGACAAAATAGCTTCACGTGGTTGCTGAGGGTTTTCTTTGAGCCTTTCCCTAATTACAGGCTCGAGAGCTGTTTTCACTAGCTCTTGAACGAGTGAATCTGGTGTATAGTATGACCCTGTGAGTTTTCGACTATGCCCTGAAGCAGCCTCCTCTCCTTCAACATCCCCCATAAATCCAAAAGTCCATTGTCCTTCTGGGTTTATTCTAGGTGTTAGTTCTAAAAGAGATTCATAAACCGAGCCAAATTCTTCAGTATCCATATCTCGATAGTTGATGCGAGATTGAGCACCGCCCACAATGAAATAGCTAAGATTGTATATAGCTGAATAGACATATTTATTTTCAATTTGGCAGTTATCTAAATGAGCACATACTTCTTGGGAAAAAAGCCCACCTAGGGCTGGTTGCGCTAGCAACTCTTCCCCGGTCCCAAAACCACTAAAGGTAACGAGGAGTTGCTGCCAAGCATCTGAATGATGGTCATAGAAGCGCCTTTGCCTAGAGCGCTCTCTTAATGAACTAAGGGAATACCCATCGATGTAGAGTTTTCGCGCTGCTCGATAGTCCATACCGCTATGATTATCAGGCAGTAATGCTACATTACGATCCTCAGCGGTAAGCAAGAATAAAAAGCGATAAACCAGTTTCAGAACCTGTTGAAAGTATGTGTCAGTACTTATCTGATCCTTAGCTATCAGTGCTCTAAGCTCTGAGTTATCAATGTGAGTCAAGAATCCTTGACCTAACTCTCGAAGCGCCTGTTCAACGCCGTCTCTCAAGCTATCTAGAGCTCTTTCTCCTTCATCTTGTCCTTTTTCTCGCCATTGCTCAATATAGCATTGTTCAACCTGGTCGTTTCTGGGCGCTAAGCGCGTCGCGTGCATTAGCAGCCAAAGGGTTGCAAAATCAGCGTAGTTGTCTTCATCAAACAGACGGGCGAAGTCAACTTCGATATAGGCTGGGCGTGTCATGGCGGGGTTATCGCGCAGTAACCTTAGCGTCGTACCATTACTGACAATCGCCCATAGGCAAGTGGATTCTGCATTAAGGTATTCTTGCACCAAGCCCATTGGGGAGCGTTTACGACCCTCTTGTCCAAAGGCAGCATCGCCTTTGTCTAAGTCATATTCTGCTCCGCAAAGTACGAAAGGTATGGCCCCTTCAAGGGTGCTGTGGGTGATTGGAAACTCTCGTTCATCGATGAGTTTTATTAAACTTGATTCAATTTGATACCCTAGAATTCGTGTCAGTAAGGGTATAAGCCATTCTTCCTGAGCCAGTTTATGGCTGCAAATATCTTCACGCTCGATCTGTGTTTGATATTCTTTCCAGCGAGCGCGTGCAATACGCCAGTACCGCCCTATTTCTTCATTAAAGGTGAGACCGGGCTCTACACCATAATCTTCACTTGTCTGACCTTGTAATTGATATCGGCGTGCGTCGTTTAATACCTTGCTACCCAGCAGGCCACCTACTACACGAATCGCTTCAAAGCTTTGGTTATTATTTGCCATGGTTATATTTATTCCCTATCTCTTTGTTTTTCGCATGGCTTAAAGCAAACCTGCATCAGGCACTAAGACATAAACACCCATTACATCAACAGGCAACTGAGGCTGTACGCTGTAGCTTCCCTTTGCTTCGGCAGCTTCACGTGTTCGGCGGTGATCGCGCAAAACTTGCTCTGCTCGCTGTGTTGCGATGCCTTCAAATTGTGATTTGATAGATTCAATGTTATCGATAGCATTACCAAGTTCACGAGCTCTAGCTTCAGGTGTCATATTTTTAGAAACGCTTGCCTGCATCAATTTCACAATTTCTGTTTTATCTAGTAAATGATGTTCACCTGCACTGTTCACAGCAACAGCCAACGCTTCTTCTGCAAGTAGCTCTCCAGAATAGGAAGCTTCAGACTGTGTTCGTTTAATGGTTAATCGACTGCGCAAACGAAGCAAGTATATAGTGGTTTTGGTCGATACATCTTTAGTAAATATTGCACCTGCGCGGGCAACTAATTTAGTCTCGGTACCCGTCATCGCCATCTCAGATAAGTAATCAGCAATATGACTTACCAAGGGGTGAGTACGATGTATGAACTCTGCCTTGCCCCGAGTCGGGTAACAGAAATCAACGTGTTTGAGTTTCAGTAATCCTGCCGTTTCTAGGCGTTCTTTGAGTTGAAGGGGTAGATGCTCTAATGGTGAACGATAAACACCGCTTTTCTGTTGATTCAAAGAGGCACCTAAACGATCGCAAGCAGACTTAACAAAACGTTCGACATCCTCATTCGTACCTAACACAGCAAAAGCTTTTTCCCACTCTGGCATAACATCTTCTGGTTTCAACCTGTTTTGAGCAAAAACCGTACGACTCTTTTTAGCTTTCTCTCGGGCAGATTCCCATTGCGCATCTAACGCCTGCAAAGACTCATCATTTGCAAACATATCATCCATGTGGCCAGACATTTGACCATCTTTGCGCAGTAGTACCGTGTTTAGAATCGCCTGCATATAGCGTTCTTCATTCTCAGGAGCGGGAACACTGACCCCTAAAGCTTTTCTAATGCTTTCTGCCTTACGGATGATAACTTGTAATACAGCACCATCGATTGGATTATCATCGCCATAGAGCATTAACGTTTTAACGATTCCTGCTTGCTGGCCAAAGCGGTCAACACGCCCTTCCCTTTGCTCGTGTCTGGTGGGATTCCAGCTCAAGTCGTAATGAATCACTGCCGTAAACTGTTCTTGAAGGTTAACCCCTTCAGACAGGCAATCAGTTGCTACAAGAATTGGAGGCTTCTCTTTATCTTTTAGGTCTTCAATAATCTGCTGGCGTTCTGTTGGATTGAAATCACCGGTTACGTAGATTACTTCCCGGTCTTTAAACTTTTTCTTTAATTCGTCTGCTATATATTCAGCAGTCGCAATATAACGACAAAAAATGACCGGGTTTAGCCCTTCTTCACACATGGGTTTTAAATGCTTTATCAGGGCTTTTAATTTTGGGTCGCCAGAAGATTTAAGCGCTCTCGCTCGCTCAACTAAAGAGTGTAAACGGTCGGTATCTTTACCCAATGCAATACCTGGCTCAATATCGTCCTGACTTAGGTTGTCATCCGACCCATCTAGAATACTGCTGTTACCCTGAGCTTCGAGTGCTGCTATGATTTCGTGCTCTTCAAGTGCTTGGCCATCTTGGATCCCTAAAACACTTTCTAGACGAGTATTTAAGGCTTTGATTGCCGCTTGCGGAGATGATGAAATACAACGCAGTAATGCTAATGCTGCCCACCAATTCATCCTTGCTTTTAAGGTACCCTCATCTTCTCGCTCAACTAGCTCTTTTGCGTAATCCAACACTTCCTGGAATATGTCATTCCATTCACCGGTAAGTTTATAGGTAGCTTCAGCGGTAAAGCGTTCAGGGAAAAGCTTCCCTTCTTGCCACTCTTTAATATCTTGCCGTCTGCGTTGGACAAAGTGATCTGCTAATTTCTTTCGTATTGGATGATCTGACCGTGTCTCATCTTTCAGCTGTAGAAACTGCTGATCAAGCAAAGACAGTAGATTGTAGAAGGCCTCCTCATCCCCACTGTGTGGGGTTGCCGTTAATAATACCATGTGACGCTCTTCGTTATTTGATAGGTCACGCAGTAACTCGTATCGTTGCTGCCTACCTTGCCCTGTTCGTGAACAGGTGTGTGCCTCATCAACAATAACGAAATTAGGGCATTGTTCAGCAAAAGCATCGCGGCGGTTTTTACTTTTGATATAGTCCAACGAAACTACTGTAAAAGGGTATTCTGTAAAAACAGAACTTCCTGCAGGAAGTGAGCGTTCAAGTCTTGCCGCTGAACTAGATCGAACGATAACGGCTTGAATATGGAAGCGATTGCTAAGCTCTTGTTGCCACTGTTCACACAAATGAGGAGGACATAAGACTGACAAACGCGTAAATTCACCACGGTCTAACATTTCCCGGGCTATCAACCCCGCCTCTATCGTTTTGCCAATACCCACATCATCTGCAATCAAGATTCGGATAGTTTGATGCTTTAAAGCCATCATGAGAGGCACAAGTTGATAGGCTCGTGGTTCAATCGCTATGTTTCCAAAGCTTCTAAATGGCCCAGCGCCCGCTCGTAATTTGAGCATAAGCGCATCACGCAACAACAAACCTGCTGACTGAGTACCTGACCTTTCAGGATCTGGGTAAGGAAATGTAGCAGGCTTTATAGGCTCTCGCTCAAGTGCAGGTGCAACCACAGTAGGCAACTCTTCACCACCACCTAAAGGGCGTAGATACAAGACATTACTATTGCTTTGAGGCAGCACGACCCATTCGCGTCCTCGAGCATTGACTATTGACCCTGGGTTGAAAGTTTCAGGTATGGCTTGGCTCATTCTTGTGGTGCTCCAAATATATCTGGGTACTTGGCAACGATAGCCGGCCAACTACTTTGTTCTTTCGAAAAACGTATCACAGTTAACCCTGCATCTTGTAATTGTTTCGTGAGTTCAGTATCAATTTTTTGTTGATTTGGCTGATCATGATGCGGGCCATCGACATAAATGACCGCACTGTGAGAGCGATAGACAAAATCAGGTCGCGTTTGATATTGTTCGATTACAACTTGAGCATCTTCTGGAAGATGGTGTCCATGATTCTGAAGGTAATCTATAAACGCTTGCTCTAAACTTGAGCTAGATAGGTTTTCTAAATGTGCAACTTGCTGTTGATTAGTTTTACCATCATTAGCTGTTTTGATGTTGGAGGTAATTAATAGCTCAAGC
>Ga0105348_1001013_pt1 | contig 19737 bp, 16 predicted proteins | sample EN8Hudsemesocosm_2_FD_83504 | JGI IMG/M metagenome (GOLD analysis project Ga0105348, IMG submission 83504) | Methane-oxidizing microbial communities from mesocosms in the Hudson Canyon - EN8C Hudson Canyon | ecosystem: Environmental > Aquatic > Marine > Cold seeps | place: Hudson Canyon... | reverse complement strand
TCCTCCATGTTAATCGTTGCTTCACCCGCCTCATCAAATGGCCCGATATTCCCGCAACAGGGGTTATAAATAAATGCCAAGGCAAAACATCGGCGATCCTCAGGAGGCCCACATAAGGCATCCTGAATCATTTCATTCACACCTAGCAATAAGTTAGGTGATATTGCACGCTTTCTTATATACATACCGTGATGACTGAAACCCACCGAAAACCCAACCGCCAACTGATCATTCACCTCATAGGCGACGGTGGGTGAGGCATAGGTAAAGCGCTGTATAGCTTGACGCTGCACATTATATTTAAGCGGATCATCATCCTCTACATCAGCGCCAGCAAGAAACTGCATATAAGCCGCATTACCAAAGGTGAACTTAGAACCAGGAGGATTAATAGAAAACCCCCAACCAGGTAGGGCACCTACCGGTATAGGCAATATTTTTGGAATCGATTTAGCACCATGCCCTGGCAGATAAACCTGCGGTGCCTGCGTAGTGTGCGCATCATACGTCCCATTAACGATAGGATTATTTTCCCTATCATCTGAAGCGAATATCGTATAGTCCGCTGGTGCCGAAAACTCTGTATAAGTTTTCGCATAAACAAAGGTAGAGGACACACTAACATGGCGACCTTTTAATCGAGTCAGTCCGGCAGGATTGTAATGTATTGAATGGATTTTGGGTGGATCAGCAGTAACAGCATTACCCATTGAAAGAGCAGCACCATCTATCATTAAATTATTTGTTAGCTGTGCATACACTGAAGACTGACACAATATCAGTCCCAAAAACAATATTAGGCTAAGCCAATGTTTGCCGCAGCGTGTAGGTAGCATTAATAACCGTTTTTATAATTATATTTTTATTGTTGTAATTGACTGTTTTAATGACAGTCTTTTTTATATACGTCTTTTTATAGCTCTAAAGATTATATGAGAAGCGGTTCACAAACATCGTTATCTTTTGTAACGGCACGTTTACTGACTGTTAATCATCCTTGATATTCGCAATATCGATGGGGAAACTGACGCCTAAGGTTGCATCTGCAGCATCTTCACTGAGACCAAAACCGGCGCTTATATTGATCATATCGTTACTAGGCGACCGAATACCTAAGGATAAATTCATATTGCTACTGCTGCTGTAGGCTGTTTCAAACTCTGCACCACTAATATAGGTGTAAGTTGTCGGTGCAGAAATGGATTGTGAATAGGAGGCACTTAATGACACATCATAGGATAACGAGTACGCAAAACCTCCGGAGAAAGATACTGAGTTTCCAGGTGTTACCTGCTGCAGAATACTGCCGCCACTAATCTGATTCAGGTTATTATCTGTAGCAAAAGGCACGGATACACTAGCAGACCCAAATAGCACGATTGGATCCAGCACCTTAGACACACTCACACCAGCACCCAAGGCATAAGTACCAGAGCCCGTTGATAGACGCTTAGAACTATCAATATCATAGGGGCTATCGCCTGTAGGCAAACTCAAACTAGCAAACAACGTTGTCGACATAGCGCCCGGCTTATAAGGAAATGGCTGCCAACTTAAATTAACACTGACATCACCTACACTAGTCGCATCTAACTTGCTGCTCGTTTGATATTTATAGACCAAAGGAAGGCGCACCCCTAAAGTCAGATTATCCATTACGCCAGTGGAAAACGAAAAACTGTTTGTTACTGTATGTGTTCCTGTTGGATTAACATCTAAAGCTCGTAATGAACCATTATCCATTTCAATTCTAATGCTTTGGTCACCAAAATAACTATAATTCAATCCATAGACCAGATTAACTCCGCCCTCTGCAATCAATGAATAGCTATCATCGACAGAGTCAAACACTTCTTCCAGCTGCTTTGCTTGGTCATCTTCACCCTCTGTCTTAGCCAAAGCTTCTCGGGCTTTATCGGTAACCGACTTCTTTTCTGAAGTTTGAGATTCAGCAGCTTCTTCTGCAAATGCTGTCACAGGCAATATTACTGCACACATTAACAATAAGTACTTAAGGGTTATTTTATTATTTTTCATAGCCATAGTCTCAGCATGCTCTTTGTTAAACTAGTTCCGTCTAAAGTGGATATACGAAGTTGTGGTACCAGTCGCTATACCCGAGGTATCCCCAGGATTACGCGCATAATCTGCAGCACCAAGCGAACCATCATCATCAGTATCGAGAATACCATCAGCACCCGCTCTTATATCATCTCTTCGTGCATTCTCAACAGTCCACCAATCATATACACCATTCATAGCTGCATTATCCACACGGTTACGTAATGCTTCTTGATAGATAGGCATCTCAGCTGTCGGCAAAAATTTCAATGTTTTATCATCTACGTGGCGCATATCTTGATCTTTTAGCGCTAAAGCATCGATTGGTTTATAGCCGTTCGGAAATATAATAAAGATGATACGGCGATCCCAAATCTCCAAAAACTTTTCTAGGGTAAAACTAATATTCCCTGCAGAAGGATCGGCCACATAAACGTGCCCCTTATAAACCTCTTTAATCACGATAAAATGCCTAAACCCTGCATAATCTATAGGCACAATACCGGGATGTTCTAACTCCAGTAGATCATCAACTGAGGCCTTAAAACCACCGGAAGGGTGACCTAACTTCCGTACCAATTTCTTCATATCCAGCAAGGAAAAGCCTTTTCTCGCAACAATCTTTTCCTTCTCGCCATATTCCAACAGACCTTCCATTATTTCACGCTCTTGGAAATTACGGCCTAAGTAATAATTTAACAGCGTGGTAAGAGCAGCCGACCCACAACTATAATCGTACGCCTGACGAATGATGTTTTGAAACTGAAACTCTTTATGAGGCCTAACCTTAACTCTCTCCCACATAGGCAGAGACTCCATATGATCAGCGCCACGAATCCCCATAGTATGCGCATAGTAAACATTAGAAACATTCCTATCCGGCTCAACCGGAACCGTCGCTTCCGTTGTAATCCATACAGCCATTAAAGATCCTAACAAAATCTCTAGCATATAATTCTCTTATTGGCTGGAAATCCACATATTACCAGTGGTATTAAATGTGCCCGTCATTTGTATTTCATCCAGAAGCACTCCACCATCAGCCAAGCTACCAGTACTATTTACATAAACATTCTGCATACGCAAACCGTCACCCACCAAACTCACTTTATCCGGCGCACCGACCTTAACACCCTTACCATCAACATCGATTGAAATAGCGCCTTCCATCTCAAATGCTAAAGAAGTTTCTGCGACACCTAATACGGCCTTATCGGTTCCATCAACATTGCGAGTCACATATTTTTGAGAAAAACCATCTGTTGTATAACCATCAACATCAGCATTAACCCGAATATTCACCAACTTAATATCAACACCTTCCTGACCAGATACATCAGAAAGCATGTCATCATCTACCATTTGCATCTCTGCATTCACAATAAACGGAGAGCAAATGACTACGGCAGCTATCACCTTTCTAAATATTTTTATCATCATCTAACCTTTGCATTTATCTTATTATTGTTTTTAATTCTTCTTATTCTTGTATTACTAACTAATTATTTTTAATCTGAAATTCCATATAGTGAATTTGCACGTCATTGATGTGCGAGTAACTAGTGTTCGGAGAGGATGGTACCGCTATATTTGGAGTTGTTGTCGAAAATGATATATTAGCAGCCTCAGCATACCCTCCTGCCGGCGCTTCTGCGGTAAAATAAATACCATCTGACTTCACAGCCACGTTAAACGGACTTGACTTCATATCACCTAACTGGAAATTCTCAACTTTCAAGTCGCTAATAATAAAACTTGAATTGGGGTCAAGATTAGCTGTATCACCAATACTTGCTGATGGATCGATACTGATTTCATCGATAGTGAGGCTATCAATTAAAATCTCACCACTAATACCTTCACGCTGGGCACCAGTTACCGGATCAACAATACCACTAGCAATTCTAACCCTAGAATAATCATCTGCAGTAACCGCACTGCCACCGACAGAAATCCCATCAATATGCACGGCTCCCACAAAACCACCATTGACTGATAGATCATATTCGTAATCTAATCCACTCCACGCAGCATCTGGCATACGAATCTGTAGGAAGGTATCACTTGCATTCAGCTCCCCCGCACCAGTAGTCATAACATCTAGCTGTATAGGATCAGCAAATGTCCCTATAGTTGCACCACCAGTTGCAGAAGATCGAATTCCAGTGCCAAGACTAAGCTTATCGAAAGCCATGCTTTCTGCGCCACCGGCATTAACAATATTCACCTTGGTAGGATCTAGCTCATCCGAGATCATCGATATGTTATCAAAGGCTAGATTAATACCATCCTGGCCATCAACGGCCGCCAGCTCACCGTCATCTAGAATTTCAAGCGCACTCGTACCCAGAGCCACTAAAGAAACTGAAGCAAACAATGAAAATGTATTAATTTTTTTGATTTTACTTATCATCAATACGCCAAGCTCTTAATTGTTGTTTGGTATCTTGGTCAAAATGCGTTACTGGGTCACAGCCTCTACGGTGCCACCACCTAGCGGTATCTGATCAGGTATTACCAAATTAAATCCAGGCTTACCTGTGCCGTCGTCAGCTACAATTGAAAAGTACATCCCCTGAACATCTTGCAAAGAAAGACTCTGCAGCTGGTTAAGATCAAGGTTTGCCACACCATTAATCAATCCATCCTGTTGGCGCGCACCATTAATTACCAACTGATCAGCTGTACCCTGCATAGTTGCAGTGATATTACCCGACATTGCATCAATGCCGTTTGCAAAATTCATATCTCCAGATACTGTTTCCCAGCCAATGCGCATTTCTTTGAATACACGCTGACCAGAAGACTCATCCATATCTATCTGCATATAAGGGTTATCTGTCGTAAAAGGATCTGCCTTAGAATTACCAAATTCCATCTGCTGTACAAATACCGCTGAGTCCGCACCAGACGATGCTAACGTATCACTTGCGAGCATAACCTCACCTGTAGACACATGCATTTTGGCTGAGGCTTCTAGGCCAACCTGCGTACTTTGAATGCTGGTAGCCACATCAAAATTTTGATTAAGAATAAGCGCCTGCCCCGTAACATCACTTAATTCTTCATCCTCCATAAGACTCATTTCAGCCTGGGCGTTAGCGCATAAGCCCAATAAAATCGATGCTGTTAGTCCCCAATCTTTTATTTGCATTGCATTGTCCTAAAGCTAGCAGTTTTGTGCCATTTAGTTATAACCAACAAAGACTTAATTTACTTCCCTGTCTATGTAGTCGTTTATTAACATCTTGTTAACGCGGTGTTAACTTTTGTAACTTTCCACTACCCAGTTTGCAAAAGACCCCGCACAGGGTCACCTGGGCGGGGTCTTTTTAAGAATTTTGGAGTGATTATATTCAATCACTCACTACTATTTTTATGCTTTTCTTTATTATTCTTATTATTTCCAACTTTTATTCTTATTACTGAAGACACCTGAGTATCGAAGCCATATACCAACTGTACTCTAAGCCTTAGCAACTAGCACCCAACCATAGTTCGGACACACTCATTCCAAACGCCCCAAAACCCCAACTAAAGTTAGGCATCCTTGTGCAATATGATGCAAACCCCAAAACAAACCCGTTAAACACCAATTTACACCCCAGCGACGGGTAACATCTGTCACCATATAACACAAAGCCCATGCCGCTTACACAACAAGGGCTTTATACACACTAATGCTCGCAAACAAACGCACGGCCTTATGAGCCAATCATTAGCCAGCAATCACAAAACTATTCAACGGCAACCAAGCCTATTTCACGCGCAACGACGATCGCCTGTGTACGTGTTTTGACCTCTAATTTGCGAAAAATATTATGTAAATGCCATTTAATTGTGGCCTCAGAAAGATGCACCGATCCTGCAATTTGCTTATTCGAATGACCTGAAGCTACCAACTGTAATATCTCAGCCTCTCGCTTGGTAACCCCCTTAACATCAGCACCTACTACCTCGCGAACATCTTCCGCATCCCCAGCAACGGCCACCTTTGCATCTCTGTGCTCAGAAAGCACATCAGAAGACAAAGGAATCAAAGCAGAGAGGAACTCCCTCTGACGATAGGTGAAAATAATCTCAAACTCTCGAACCTCTTGCATGCTACGAATAGCTTCAACAAAAACCTCACCCTCATCAACAAACATCCTGAGGTACCCAGCCCCTTGCACCTCTCCAAGCAAATTCATAAGAACAGACATAGCGTCCGAAACCCTACCAGCCTTATTGAACGCTACAACCAACAGCGTCTTACACCTCACCGCACTCTGAATGACAGATGAATCGTCATACCACGACAACATTTTTTCTAATATTTCAATAGCCTGGCCAGGCAAATCCAAAGCCATCAATAACCTAGCCCGCAGCAACCCCGTTTCCTCTCGAAAACCCGAGTATTGACCGCTAACGTTAGTCCCCTTATCAACGCCAATCCCCAAATACTCTGTAACCCTGATTGCTTCTGGGCGCCTTTTCTCAAGCAGTAATAGCTGAGCTTTAACACCAAGCACCATACTAAGTATTCGGGTATATTCATTTCTGCGCGCTAGAGACATCAGCTGATCCAGCTTTCGATAAGCTAATTCCGTGTCTCCCGAAAAGTACTCTAACTTCGCGAGAGTAATGGTACCCCTAGCAATCAAGTCCAACGGACAAGTTAAATCTAATGTAGCCAGTGCATCACTTAGACGCTCACGCAAACCATCCCACTCACCCAACTCATACAAAGTGTCTGCATAAACCAACATCAACATAGAACCAACACGAGATTTAGTACCAAACATCTCACTTATTTCGCCATGCTTTTTTTCAGCGAGCGCTCGCGCCTGCCTTAACTCACCCTTTTGACGTAATATAGAAACTTCAATACAACCTACAACTGCACTCAGAGCTGGACTACCAACAAAAGCTAATGATGAATATGCAATAGCTACAGAATTACTGGCATCCTCCAACCTACCCTCTAGCATTTGAGCCGTAGCCTGGACTACCGCCATCCCCGTCTTTAATACCGGATCTTTTGATGGTAAACGAGGAAGCCATTGCTCAGTAACATGCAGACAAACCTTTAACTTATCTCTATAGAGACAAACCATGGCCTTTAAGTTATATGCAGCCATCAATAATTCAGGGACCGAGAGATTCGTGCTTTGCAACTGCCCCTGAAATAGTTTTGAAAACACCAAATCCACCTCAGCTTCAGCCTCAGCAAATTTTTGATCAAATCCTAACTTCCACGCATAAAAAAGCGCAAATATAGCCTGATCATTTACAACCTGAGCAGGTAAAGCATCTAACATAGACAAAATGCTATACAGATTACTATTGGCTATAAGATGACTACTTTGCTGCTCAAGTACTTTAGCTGCAAGGTCATAATCGTTAGCAGCAAGCGCATGCTGAATGGCTTTATCAGGGTAGCCTTTATCGCCATACCATTTACCGACCATGGTATGAAGACTTGATACATCACCAACCTCCCTCCGTAAAGTTGTCGATAAAAAATCAGAGAACAATTGATGATATCGATACCATTCATTGTTGGCATCCAGAGGAAGTAGAAACATCTCCTCCATCTCCAATTTCTGCAATATATGTTGGCTATCGTCACGACCCGTTAACCAATCACATAGATCTGCATTTAATCGGTCCAAAATCGATGTTTTTAAAAGAAAATCTCGAACATCTTTAGATTGACGAGCCAACACATCTTCTGCCAAATAATCCGCTATATCTCTATGGGTTCCAGAGAAGCTATCAATAAATTCAGACGGTTCCTTTTCATCATGCAAAGATATACTGGCTAACTGTAGTGCAGTTACCCAACCTTCGGTTTTTTCATGCAGCGCTTTCATCTGAGGCTCAGACAAGTCCAGCTGCTTAACATCCTTTAAAAAGGCGCAAGTTTCATCAAAATTAAAACGCATAGCCTCGCGATCTAATTGAAAAAACTCCCCCTTCTTTTGAAACCCTGCGATCAATGCCTCTCTTGGAATATTGCGAGAGGCAACAATGAATCTAGAGTTTGCAGCAATCTGATCAACAATCCGCAACCCAACACCTAACACTGCCGAGTTCACCAACAAATGAAAATCATCTATCATTATGTAGACAGACTCTTCCATCGCCTCTAGCTCGATAGCCGCCGCTTCAAGCAGCGCATCTACAGAGACGCCAAGGTCTGATTTTAAGAGATTAATAATGCGGTCACCGAACTTTGGCCACTGCATGCGTATCGAAGCGACCAAATAGTACATAAAACGAATAGGATCATTATCCGCTTCATCAAGACTCAGCCATGCTACTTTCTGCTCACTCTCAATAAGCTCTTGGCGATACTGGCACAACAAAGTGGTTTTCCCAAAACCGGCAGGTGCCGACAGCAACAGCAACTTGGAAAGCCCTTGATCATGATCTAGCAATAGATCGCTTAAACGCTGTCTCGGAAGTAAAGGATGTAAGTTTTGCGGCGGACATATCTTCGTCTTAATTAGCGGCAATCCTTCTACCACTAACCCATCCAACCCTTCGGCTATACCGGCCCCAGAATGTAACTCCATAAAATCTCTGTTTATTCTTTATAATTAATCAACGAGCTCGAAAACAAAAAAAACAATCTTCAGAACAACCAAGCGCACACCGAATTTATCAAATAGCTCCCAATTCCCTTGCTTTTTTAATCGCGTGGGTTCTATTTCGAACATTCAACTTTCCATATACGTTATGCAAATGCCATTTCACGGTGCCCAGCGACAAATATGTTTTTTCACCAATCTGCAAATTTGTATTCCCTGCCGCAGCCAGCGATAACACTTGACGCTCCCTATTAGTCAATAAGTTCGCACTATTGTCACCAGAAGGCCCCGAAGATTCCTTCTCTTCTTGAATATTGGAGATCACCTCAAAATTTGAAATCAATTTTTGCACATAACTTTTTGTCGAATCATCCAAAACAAGCTTATCTGCAAGTAACCGCTTAAGCATTGCACACATCAACAAACCTTCATCAAGGAACGAGCGCATATATTGCTCAGCCTCAGCGACAACCAGCGCAACCCTTAAAGATTCCAAACCATTTCCCATATCGCCTGCACGATAAAGAACCTTCGACTTAAATAACAGCAGCTTTAACCGTCGGTAATCATGCCAACTCGGAACCAAAGTAGCTTCCAGCACAGTTATTTTATTAAGCGCTGCGTCATACTCTCCAGCATGAAAGTGAATATGAGCAACAGCTAATGACGCAAACCAGAAAGAGTTACTAAACCCTTCTAAGGGCACGGTTACTTTATCCAACCCATACTCTATCACCAGCTGTTTTGCTGTAACTAAATCATCAAACGATAGCAATACTGTCACAAGCTCACTAACAGCCATTATTGTAATTCGCTGATAACCTTTACCTTCCGCCATGCTTCTTAGTTCTGAGAGAACCCTTACTGCATCATCGGCTTTGCCATGAAGAAATCTAAGACGCGCTAAGTAAATATATGACAATGCATAAAGTTCCATAGGCATTATCAGCTGCGAACTTTCACAGGCTTTTTCGAACCATTCATCAAGACCATCCAACTCATTCAACTCGTAACGAACCATGCCACAAGTAACATGAGGGATAGTTATTGGCTCACCGCTTGATGGATGAAGTAGATCTTTAGAGCACTCAAGAGATAACTTTTGATGGCTAGCCGCTTCTTTTATCATTCCAGCTTCAAGCTCATACAGAGTTTGTACGGCATTAATCAATACAATAAGGTATTTACCTTCAAGACCAGCATTGAAACGCTGCGAGATATGTAGCATTCTTTTTGCAGGTACTGGCTCACCTTGAACAATGTGTGCAAGGCTCGCCATAATAGAAATCATACTTAATAAAAATGGATTCACACCGTCAAACTTAGACAACCACTCTTGCGCTAACGCTACGCATGCACTCAACTCATCTTTTTGTAAAGTAACAAATGTTTTAACTGCTATAGCACTGGCGTAATCATCACTAGTCAAGAGTTGATTTTCTGAAGTTAAGCCCTGCGCGATATGCTGAACTACCTTCTCGACTAATTGTTCAGCCTCATCGAATTCTTGAGCCCATGCATATCTCCATGCACTCAATAAACTAAGTATGGGGTAACGAACATCTTCCTGCTCAGGAATGAGCTGACTCCATTGAAACAACTCATACATTCGACCATTACTAATTAAATCATTGCCACATTCAGATATTAAACTCGCAGCCATTTCAACATCTTTACTCATGAGAGCATGATGCACAGCTTCTTCATGCATCCCATGATTAGTAAACCATAAGCTTGCCGAAAAATGCAGGTGCTCAGCGGCATTCTCACTATCTTGAACCAAGCGAGTACGTAGACACTCAGCTAACAATGGAGCCATCTTGTACCACTTGCGCTGTCTATCAAGAGGAAAAACAAACAACTGCTGATGCTCGAGCCGCTCTAAAACCTCCTGACCATCATTTCGTCCTGCCAAGGTGTTCACCAAGTCTCCACACACTTTGTCGGCAACTGAAATTTTCTTAAACAGCGTTTGCATTTCAGCAGGCAACTGCAGCAAAACTTGCTCGAAAAAATAGTGCGAAACCAGCGCGGAGCTACCTGAAAAGAGCCGCACAAATTCTGCACGCTCCCTTTGACCAACAGGCATAGCTGCCGCTGCCAATGACAACCCAGATATCCAACCTTCCGTCTTATCATAAAGCACGGAAATTAAATCTAAAGGTAAAGAGAGCTGATAGACATCATTTAGAAGCTTTTCTGACTCGCCTACCTCAAGCCTTAATTCCTCAACACCAATTTCAAGCAACTTCCCTTTTGCTCTAAATTTAGCAAGTGGCAAGGATGGTGTACCACGAGAAGCAACAAGAAACCTCACGGATACAGGTAAATGTCTAATTATTTTATTGATTATCTGATGAACAAAAGGATTATCGACTTTTTGAAAGTCATCAACAAAGATCGCGCCTGGCTCAACGATATTCGAAAGCCCTCCAACCAGTCGATCAACAAGAGCAGACAAGGCAGTATCATCTGGATCTCCTCCCTCATAGACATCAACCAAGGAACTAACTGAAGAGTCAAAAGAGTCGGTTACCGAGGATACTAATTTAGCTATTACCGCTATTAATTTTAGCGGGTTGTTATATGCCTCATTAAAACTAATACAAACTACAAACCCTTCAGTATTGGAATAACTTTCAATCCAATGTTTTAGAAGTGTCGATTTGCCATAACCGGCCGGGGCATTTATCACTACTAGATGGGCTAATTTAGACTTTTCCAGAAATACATCTAAGCTAGGCCGGGCAAGCAATATTTGCTTACTACCAGCCTTTGAAACAAGTTCTGTCCCAGCACCTTCCCCTAGCCGAGAGCTGTATGAAGATAAAGCCATAGCAACATCGAAATTCGTTATAAGTATTGTTTTTATTAACTAATATAACTAGCGCTATTGCAGACAAAAGAAAGCGCTAACCAATTGAAAACCTGAAGGTTTGTTATAACCAGTCAAATTTAGAACTCACAACTAAGAAGTCGTCTAACTTGACGTAGTTACATTTTGAAACCGAAACACAGCTTCGCAACCAATCAAAAGTATGGGTAGGATAGTAGCACCATACTTTTGATATTCATACTGTTCACCATAGCATTAGCCCCTGCCATGACACTCAAGCTAATGTACAGGCTACCACCAGTACAACATTCACATTAGAATCCGCACATTAAGAATACTTGAGCACATTAAATGGCAACACATTATCGTTCCGAACTGCCTTATCAAAAAGACATATCTCTTGTATATCAGTGTATTAGAGATATATTGTCACCTATATTATTAGACAGTTCGAATTTCGCAGGAAATGAGGGACGCTATGATATTCTGAGCGGTGCGCCCGAGCACGAAGTCATTTCCAGCTCGCTACCTAGCCAAGATTCAACCTCCCTCGAAACACTCAACAATCTATTGCGAGAATACGCAGAAAAAAGCAGCCAGGCTGAAGACCTGCCATTTTCAGGTGGATTAATTGGCTATATCGCCTATGACTTTAATCAAAACATAGAAAAACTCCCACCCCCAAAAGGCCAAGACATAAGCATTCCAAATCTACATTTCTTATTAGTGGGCTGGGCGATCATCACTGATCACACTGAAAAGAAGACCTGCCTAGTAGCGCAATCATGGGTCAACGTAACATTAGTAAAAGATATAGAAACAGCTTTGACCCAACCCCCCAAACCTCTAACCTCCAGCGAATTTACACTGAAAGAAGAGTTTAGCTCAAACATTTCTGAACAAGATTACTTAAAGAACATCACAAGAATTAAGAGCTACATTGCGAACGGTGACTGCTACCAGGTCAACTATGCACAGAGATTCTCCGCTAACTGTGACGGCGACCCTTGGCAAGCCTATCTTCGACTTAGGGCAAGCACGAAATCGCCCTATTCCGCCTATTTTGAAGCCCGTGGTGGCACCATCATGTGCACCTCGCCCGAACGCTTTTTTATATCAAACAAGCATGGTGAAATTGAAACTAACCCGATTAAAGGTACGCGCCCTAGAAACGCCCACCCTCAGCAAGACACAGCACTAGCCAAAGAGTTAATCAACAGCCCTAAAGACAAGGCCGAGAATCTGATGATCGTAGATCTGTTGCGAAACGACCTAAGCAAAGTCTGCCTAACCAACAGTGTGAAAGCACCTGAACTATTCAAGCTTCACTCCTTCAGCAACGTACACCATTTAGTCAGTCGTGTAACAGGATTACTCCAGCCAAAGAAAACACCTATTGATGTACTACAAGCAACTTTTCCAGGCGGATCAATAACCGGCGCACCAAAAGTAAGATCCATGGAAATCATCAACGAACTAGAACCAAATCAGCGTTCAATTTATTGTGGCTCAATAGGATATATTGGGTTTGACCACCAAAGTCAGTTTAATATTTGCATTCGCACCATGCTTCATACAAACAATAAAGTTTACTGTTGGGGTGGCGGTGGAATTGTATCTGACTCTATCCCTGAGCAAGAATACCAAGAGTCTCTAGACAAAATTCAGTTATTAATGGAGACACTCGAGCAATAGTGCGAAAACACTCTTAGCCGAACGTAGCAACAAAAAAGGCAATAGATACTAGACCTATTGCCTTTAGTATAACGACATCGACTTTTCCGCCATCACAATGCTTTGAGAAAAAAGCTTAAAGCTTCAAGTCACGGATACTTGCCTTACAAAATTCAGCCTTTAACTCTTCATAGCTATTTGCTAAAGGATATTGAGGAAACTCATCAATAACATTCTGAGGCGCTTTAAAGAAGATACCTGCAGCAGCCTCTTCTAGCATGGTTGTGTCATTATAGGAATCACCAGATGCTATAGTCCTGTAGTTCAAAGACTTTAGCGCTTTTACAGCCTGGCGCTTAGGATCTTTCTGGCGCAATACGTAATCAACCACCTTACCTTTTGCATCAACTTCTAATTTATGGCATAGCAAAGTTGGCCAACCTAACTGTTTCATAAGTGGTGCAGCAAACTCATAGAAGGTATCCGAAAGAATAACCACCTGAAAATTCGCTCCCATCCAGTCCAAGAACTCCTTTGCCCCCTCAAAAGGGCTCATACCATCAATAACCTCCTGGATATCAGGCAAACCCAACCCATTCTCATCAAGGATTCTCAGACGCTGCTTCATCAACACATCATAATCTGGGATATCGCGAGTCGTAGCCTTTAACTCTTCAATACCTGTTCTTTCAGCAAAATTGATCCAGATTTCTGGAATAAGGACACCTTCTAGGTCCAGACATGCAATTTCCACAACAAACTCCTTAACAAGAGGTAAAGACATCAAAATAGGAGCGACAATCTACATCGTTAACCCCTTGGAGGCAAACTGACATTTCTCTCCAAGACACTAATCTGGTACATTACGCACCCTCCGCGTAGGCGGCTTGAAATAGGTTAATTCATAGTATTGAGGGTAAATTGATGACAAACCAAGCGCTGGATATCCCCGCACTAGCAGAAGAATATGATCAAAAAAGTCCACAAGATATTCTGAAGCTGGCACTGGATAGCTTTGACAACATAGCAATCTCCTTTAGTGGCGCTGAAGATGTTGTACTGGTAGACATGGCGACAAAGATCAGTAACAACGTCAAGGTTTTCTCACTCGATACTGGCCGATTACACCCTGAGACTTATCGCTTTATCGAAAAGGTACGTGATCATTACAAAATTGATATTGAGCTCATGTCCCCAGAAGCAGATGCCGTAGAAAAGCTGGTCAAAGAGAAAGGCTTATACAGTTTCCTTAAAGACGGCCACCAAGAATGCTGCTCTGTTCGAAAAATCGCACCTCTTCGTCGTAAACTGACAACTCTGGATGCGTGGGTTACAGGCCAACGTAAGGACCAAAGTCCAGGAACTAGAACACAGGTTCCAGTTGTACAAGCTGACAATGCATTCTCTACCGCTGAAAAAACGCTAACAAAATTCAATCCTCTGTCAAACTGGACCTCTGCCCAAGTATGGGAATACATCCGCATGTTTGATGTGCCGTTTAACGAACTTCATGAACAAGGCTTTATCAGCATTGGCTGCGAACCTTGCACACGACCTGTTGTACCTAATCAACACGAGCGTGAAGGTCGCTGGTGGTGGGAAGAAGCAACCCAAAAAGAATGCGGCCTACACTCAAGCAACTTGAAAAAGTAAAATCAGCCCGCATCTTTATAGATGTAAATCTGACTGAATATAGGGCTTAGTCGTGGAGCCAGCACTCCTAATTAAGCCTAACTTTTGCTATAAGGCCCTGCTGAATATGAATATAACCTTCGTAAAGAAGATTCTCGCTGATGGATCACCATGCAGAAAATGTGGTGATGTCACTGATAAGCTAGAAACGAATGATCAAATGAAATTTATTGATCAAATACTTGTCGCTGACGAATCAGACCCGTCAAGCTCAGGCATGCAGCTAGCCCAAAGCCTAAGCGTAGACAGAGCCCCTTTTTTTGTAGTCGAACAAGATAATGGCGAAAAAACAGTCTATACCGTATATCTTAAATTCGTGAAAGAAGTGCTAAATCAGACCACAGACGCTAAGGAAGAAGCTAAAGACATCCTTGATAGCAATCCCGACCTGGACTTTATCTAGCCAATCTCGTCAGTAGTCATATCAACATTTACTTCAAACCATAAAAAAGGCGGACTTAAAGTCCGCCTTTTTTATGGTCATTTGCCCACCTCTTCGTTAGTACACCGGCAGCTCAAGATGACTAAATAACTCCTCGAGATCAGCTCGAGTATGTCGATGCACAGCCTCTTCCACCACTCGCTTAGTAAGATGAGGGGCGAACAGCTCAATAAACTTATACATATACCCTCTAATAAAGGTACCTCTGCGGAAACCAATCTTAGTGATACTCGGAGCAAATAGGTGCTCAGCATCCAGTGCTACTAGATCACTATCAGCACCTTCATCAAAGGCCATCTTAGCTACGATACCTACACCAAGCCCAAGGCGCACATAAGTCTTAATCACATCTGCATCGGCTGCAGTAAATACCACCTTAGGGTTCAACCCTTTTTCGATAAACGCCTCATCCAACTTTGAACGCCCAGTAAACCCAAACACATAAGTCACTAAAGGATATTTAACCAAATCCTCCAAGGTAAGTTGAGATACTTGGGTTAGCGGATGGTTCTTAGGCACAACAATGCAGCGATTCCACTTGTAACAAGGCATCATTATCAAATCGCCAAACAACTCAAGAGCCTCTGTCGCTATTGCAAAATCCACCGATCCATCAGCAGCCAACTCAGAAATTTGCATTGGCGTCCCTTGGTGCATATGCAGAGACACATCCGGATACTGTTTAATAAAAGTGCCAATTACTGGTGGCAACGCATAACGTGCTTGAGTATGAGTTGTCGCAACCGACAAACTACCCTTCTGCTCATCACTAAATTCCTGCGCGACCTGCTTAATACTCTCAACTTTTCGGAGTATTTCACCAGCAGTTTCAAGAATCTTCTCACCAGCTGGCGTGACCCGAGTCAAATGCTTACCGCTTCGAGAAAATACTTCTACACCTAACTCATCTTCAAGTAAGCGTATTTGCTTACTAATACCGGGCTGCGAGGTATAAAGACTCTGAGCAGTCGCAGATACATTTAATTCATGATGTGCCACTTCCCAGATATAACGCAGTTGTTGCAGTTTCATAAGCCCTCCGGCTGGCAATTTATTATTTAAAGTTATAAAACTATAAATAATTATTCTTTTCAAATATAGCGTAAGTTAGATAAAGTGCAAATTCATCTATAAAAGTGAAAACTCTTAATAAGAGTAGACCTATTTATAGCGAAAGCTACCAACAAAACCCACTTATAACTGTAGACCAATTTTCATGGATTTCCTTATATATATACTCGCCGGTGCTGGTGTGGGTTTTGCGGTGGGATTAACGGGTGTTGGTGGCGGCTCTCTAATGACACCACTCCTCCTTCTTTTTGGATTTCCACCTCATATAGCGATCGGCACCGACCTTGTATATGCAGCCGTGACCAAAAGCGGGGGCGTTGTGACACATCGTCGCCAGGGTACCATTCGCTGGCGGATCGTTCTTTTGCTGGCTAGCGCTAGCTTGCCATTTTCTGCACTCACAGTAGCAGCCCTTCATTTTTGGCTGGGCGATGCCAGCAATTATTCCGAAGCCCTTACCACTTGCCTAGGCTTCATGCTAATAACCACAGCCTTTGTACTTATTTTTAAAAAGAAACTACAGGGACAACCACAAAGTGAACCAAGCGGGTTTTCTGCTTGGGCCAAGAATAACGCCACTAAACTCACTCTTATTATGGGTGCAGCACTAGGCATATTAGTGACACTTTCTTCGGTAGGTGCCGGTGCATTTGGCACAGCCATACTGTTAGTACTCTACCCTCGCCTGCCTTCAATACACATCGTGGGTACCGATTTAGCACACGCAGTACCACTTACCCTGGTTGCAGGACTCGGTCATTTAATGCTGGGAAATGTCGATTTCATATTGCTAGGAAGCTTATTGATTGGCTCGCTACCCGCCATCTACGCAGGGACTAAACTAGCTGCTCATTTACCCGATAAAGTACTTCAACCAGTGCTTGCATTTACTTTGTTAGTATTAGGTTCAAAGTACGCCTTTTTCTAATAATTAGTGAGTACTATTGCTAACACTCTCGCTATTTCCGTTCCACATGGGCACAAGGAAAATTGGTACAGGTGATATAGAAACCAGCTTATTCGCAACGGACCCCATCATTCCTGTGAGCTTAGGCTCATGTGACCGGTTTCCTGCTACAATCATGTCAGCCTCGCATTTATCCACAGCACCCAAAATAACATCAATGGGTTTACCGGTAGCCACCAACACCTCTTCGATACGATCAACATCGTAACGCCCATCGATTAACTCTTCCTTAAAGGCATCTAAGACACGCTCACGAATAAGCTCAAGAACCAAATCTAAACCTCCTTGTTTCAACTCTTCTTTCGACTCTTCTGGCAAATATGTTTCCAAAACAGATTCCGCAAAAACGCCTAAGGGATCAACCGCATGCACAACGACCACCCTTGCATCAAAATGGCTCGCTAAGCTCATAACATGCTGGAGCAAATAAGAACCATAGAGCCCCAAATCTGTAGCGTAAAGAATTGTTTTGACCATATCAGCAGAGAAGCCATATAAGTCTCAGAACCGGCACTATAGTTATGCCCGCTAAACAATCCAGCTCAACACACTTAGCGTATAGCCCGATTGTTGCTATCCATGCCTTCCTTGTTAAATATAGCCGATAATTCAATATTGTTGCTGGTTGAATATACTTCCATATCTGTAATTTAGGCACTAACAAGAACTTCCAACAGCTCACCAAAATCAATCTGACATTTTAAAACCTATCATGTGAATATTTTCGCTACCTTCGATCTGTTATTAGCACCTTTCCTTCTATACCCATTCAGAAGCATCTGGTCCATTACCCCTTATCTGGTGTACTCTGTTCTCGCCAAAAGCGTTTGCTGGACTAGAATTAAAGGTGGGGCCATTCACCTAGTTATATCCGAAACGAGCTTAATTAAGGACTTTTGTGTCAAAGGTACAAACAGAACAAATTGACGTAACACTTACGGAAGATCAGCGCGACTGTTACCAGGAAATTGTTAATGTAGCCATGGGACAGGCTGCAGATTTACTAGCGCGTTTATTAAACGTGTTTGTCATCATGCCAATTCCAAATGTGAATCTGATTGAAGTCAGCGAACTAAATATGGCGCTAGAATCTCTGGAAGGTACGGATTCTGCCTCAGCCGTTTGCCAAGGATTTATTGGTGCAGGTATCGCGGGAGAAGCGTTACTTGTGTTTAATGATGCCAGCTTCAGTGATATCGCGAGGCTAATGAATTACCAGGGCGAACTGACCTCGAACATCGAACTTGAACTGATTATGGATATTGCATCAATACTCAACGGGGCCTGCCTCAACGGTATCGCGCAACAGCTAGACGTTCAATTCAGTCAAGGACACCCAGTGGTGCTAGGTCAACACTGTAACCTAACAGACCTTGTAAAAACAAAAAATCGCACCTGGAAAAAAACTCTAGCCATTGAGATTAATTTCACAATCGAACATCACAATGTTAATTGCGATTTACTGCTACTTTTTACTGAAGACTCCATTGCCAACTTAAACACACGAATTAGCTTCTTAATTGATTAAAATATGTCAGAAAAAACGCAGGATTTAAAAGAATTCCACTGGTTGATGGACTTATTACAAACCATCGATGTTGGCCTTGTAGTGCTAGACCGTGAATACAAAATACAGGTCTGGAATAGCTTCATGGAAAACCACAGCGGCCTCTTCCCTAATGAGGTCCAAGATCAGATAGTATTTGATGTATTCCCTGAAATACCTATTGAATGGCTAAAAAATAAATCTGAATCCGTATTCTTACTCAAAAACAGAACCTTTACTACTTGGGAACAGAGACCTTACATATTCAGATTCAAGAATTACCGACCCATTACAGGTATGGCTGAGCACATGTACCAAAACTCGTCGTTCATTCCTCTGGAGTCTGCGGCTGGGCACGTAGATCATATTTGCTTAATCATTTATGACGTTACAGACACTGCCGTTGGTAAACTAGAACTCGAATCTGCCAACCAAGAACTTGCACACCTAAGCCGCACTGACCGACTAACCCAACTAAACAACCGAGGGCATTGGGAAGAGCTTTTAATCCAAGAATACAAACGCTGCAGACGCACGAACGTGATCAGTTCACTGATCATGTTCGACATTGACCACTTTAAGCTGGTTAACGATAACTATGGACACCAAGCTGGAGATCAAGTTATTCGCATTACAGCTGACACATTAAAAGAGTGTATTCGAGAAACTGACATAGCCGGACGTTATGGTGGCGAGGAATTCGGCATTGTTTTAGTTAATACTGATGCTGAGCAAGCTAAACTGCTAGCTGATCGATTACGTACAAAAATCGAAAGCCTTATTATTGAAAGCGGAGAGCACACTATCAAATACAAGATTAGCCTCGGAATTTCAGAATTTGATGACTCCATCCTCACCCACTCAGATTGGATA
>Ga0105348_1001012_pt1 | contig 19738 bp, 15 predicted proteins | sample EN8Hudsemesocosm_2_FD_83504 | JGI IMG/M metagenome (GOLD analysis project Ga0105348, IMG submission 83504) | Methane-oxidizing microbial communities from mesocosms in the Hudson Canyon - EN8C Hudson Canyon | ecosystem: Environmental > Aquatic > Marine > Cold seeps | place: Hudson Canyon... | reverse complement strand
TGTTAGCAACTTTGCTCAAGTATGTGAATGTGACCAAGAAGCTTTCAAGACCTTCTTCCACGGCATGTTAGAACAAGGCGTTTATTTAGCACCTTCCGCTTTTGAAGCTGGCTTTATGTCTGCAGCTCATAGCGAAGGCGACATAGCAGCTACGATTGCCGCTGCCGATATTGTCTTCTCAAAAATGGCTAACGCATAAAATGACTGTAGTCTTAACAATCATTGGGCAGCTACTAATGCTGCTCACCTCTTTATGGATGCTTAAAACTTGGCAGCCAAAAGATGGCGTCCCTGGATGGTTCTCCGCTGCATTTTGCAGTGGTTTGCTGATTTGCTCTTTTGCTGCTTCTCGTTTATTAACTCATGTTATTGAATTCACTCCGATGTTTTGGTTCCAGCAGTTGGCATTCTATGCCGCGTACCCTTTACTGGGTTTTGTTTTGTTGGCACTGGCGTTTAAAATCGATTGGCCAAAAGAATCTTGGGGAAGAATATTATTAGGGGTATGTGGTATTTATTGGGTCTGCCAGCAGACGCATAATTTAAGCTATCTACTTGTTGCTAGCGCTGTGATAAGTAGTTTAGCCATAGGTAAGCTACTACTAAGTACAGCGGCTGAGGTTTGTTCAAAGCAAGCAAACCTGACGCTCTCCTTTGCGAGTTTAGCCAGCTTGATCATCATATTACACAGCATTAGTAACAACCCTGTCGCCGAAGAATTAGCTGCCAACTGGCCGCTAGAGTTCGCTTTAGGATTGTTACTTGGTGCTATCAACCGCGCTTTCTTTCTTAACGTTAAAACTAAAGCCCCTGCTTAGCATCAACTTTATTTTGCAGCGTTTTAATACGACGCTGTAGAATTTCATGACTCGCATTAGATCCCCGCAGAAATAGCCTCGCTCGTTGCAATAATTGCTGCGCTTGCTGTAACTCTCTTAGCCGATAATTTAACCAAGCTTGACGATAAAAAATAGCCGAGTTACGCGGCTGTATCTGGCGAGCACGATCTAAATAAGACAAGGCTTGCTGATGCTGATCTTGTTGACGCGCATCTTCTGCTTGCGTTAATAAAACCTGTACGGCTGGGTGATGCTTACCTTCATCCAAGCGTAAAATGTCATCTTGTTGTGAGTATTCATTCGCAGTATCACTCTCAACTTCGTAGCTTTGCTGATTTCTTGGGTCATGCTTCAGGCTATTTGGAATACTACTGCACGCGGTTAAAAAACTAATAACGAGTGCTAAAAAAACCAATCGAACCACGAACTACTCCTTTGTCTTTCTTTTTCAATCGAATCAACTTGAGGACCAGAAAATGTCTCCTCATCATCACAGGATATCTCACTGCCTATTAAAGACCCAGATTTAAATGGCATCTTTCTAACACCACCACAATCTTCTTCAACAGCTTGGCCATATACATTTACCCAGGCCCAATCAAGATCGACTAAAGGTGTTAAAGGCTCTAAGCCTGATTGCTTAAATATGTTTTGCCAAATAGGCAGTGCACCACTAGCACCAGTAAAAGGCATTGCTTTATTATCATCACGCCCGAGCCAAACAACCCCCAAATGACGATCATCAAATCCAGCAAACCATGCATCTCGCTGCTCATCACTGGTGCCTGTTTTCGCAGCAATTTTTGTCGTATTAAACGTTTTCGCTAAACGCTTGCCCGTTCCCTGAACGACCACTTGCTGTAATCCATAGCGCAATCGTTCTATCAACTCAGGTGAAAAAGCTTCTCGCCCTTGCAGCGCATAAGAAGTTAATACCTGATTATCGCTGGTTGTTAATGCTTGAATCACTCTCGGTTTCATCGCAAAACCACCTGAAGCATAGGTCTGAAACATTTGCGTCACTTCCAGTGGCGACATCGATAACGAGCCCAATAATATCGATGGATAAGGCGGAATAAATTTCTCTACGCCTAAGCGTTCAAACGTTTCGACTACTTGGCCAATACCGACCTTCATTCCTAAGCGTGCTGTTGCTTGGTTATAAGACTTAGCCAGCGCATCCACCATGAAGATTTTTCCATGATCCTTTTTATCGTAATTTTTAGGCCCCCAAATACTGCCATCCTGACCCGCAACACTAACCGCTTTATCATCGACGATACTTGACCAGTCGTATCGACCTGATGCCAATGCGGTTAAATAAACTGCGGGTTTTGCTAACGAACCAATTGAACGCTGAGCATCTAACGCTCTATTAAAACCGAAATAACGTACACGTCGAGAACCGACAATCGCACGCACTTCTGCACCATCGACACTGGTCACAATAGCAGCAGCTTCTAATGTTGGCTTAGCAAACCCTGCTCGTTTTTCTAGGTTTGTCACATGCTGCTGTACCGATTTCTCTGTCGCATGCTGTAACCAAGGGTCGAGCGTAGTGAAAATTCTTAAACCCGTATTTTGTAAATCTTCTAGGCGGTAATCGGTTTGTAATTGACGTTTAACTAATTGAATAAAAGCGGGGTATTCTCGCTGCCCTGCTCTCCCAGATTTAGCCACCCGAATCGGTTGTCCCTGTGCGTTGATACGCTGAGCGGCAGAGATGATGTTAAGTTCTTCCATCACATTCAAAACCGTATCGCGTCTAGTACGAGCACGCTCTGCTTTGCGAAACGGGTTGTAATAAGACGGCCCTTTTATCATGCCGACTAACAAAGCTATTTCAGAGAGATCCAGTTGCTGAACATTCTTGGCAAAGTAAAAACGACTTGCTAAGGCAATACCATGTATCGATCGCCGACCCGCCTGCCCCAAATACACTTCGTTCAGATAGGCTTGTAAAATATCTTCTTTGCTATAATGAAGTTCCAATAACAAAGCCATAAAAGCTTCTTTCACTTTACGGCGCAACGACCTTTCATTGGTTAGAAAGAAGTTTTTCACCAATTGCTGAGTCAGTGTTGAACCACCTTGAACCGTTCTTCCAGCCGCAATATTGGCTTTCATCGCACGCAAGATGCCACGAATAGAGAGCCCAAAATGATCAAAGTAAGCGCGATCCTCTACCGCAATTAAAGCAGCCACTAATGCAGGGGGCACATCCTTTAAAGTAATTAATTCACGATCTTCATGATGGGCAGGAAATATACCGCCGATATACTGTGGCTCAATACGGACTAGTCCTTCGGTTTGGCCCGCAACCGATAGCTGACTAATGCGTCCGGCAGAAAATGATAATCGAACTTTAACAGCGTCTTCATTACGATCCGAAAATGAAAAACCACGTCGATAAATTATCCAGTCCTGACCCTCTCGGCCATACGTGCCAGGGGTAACAACATGACTAACCGCCTTATAATCATTCCATTTCAATTCTGCTATTAATTGCTCGGCCGATAACAATAACCCTGGATACAAGGATAGCGGACGTGCATAAACTTTTGCAGGCAGTGTCCATTTATTACCATCAAACTGGGAGCGCACTTGAGCATCCAGATACACCAACCACGTACCAAGCACTAAGATAAAGAGAATAGATAAACGCCAAAACCAAGACCAGCAACGTTGCTTCCAAGGCCGCGGATTACTCGTTTCAGATACGGGCTTAATTGGTTTCTTTTTAGCCGCTGTCTTTTTGCTCGCAGCCGGTTTTTTAGTACTAGTTTTTTTAGCCCTAGCTGGCTTTTTAGCAGTCGTCATATTGTGCTCATGCTAACACAGAGTAACTTAGTCATACGCTGCAGTTCTGTTAAACTGCTGGCAAGAAACATTAATTCTATCCATTTCCCCATTATATAGAGATAGCACACATGGCTAAGTACGACATTTACGGCATCGGTAACGCATTGGTTGATAAAGAGTTTGAAGTTGAAGACAGCTTCTTTACTGACTTAAATGTTGAAAAAGGCATGATGACACTGATCGACGAAGATCAGCTTGCAGAACGCTTAGCCGTATTGAAGGATCGCTTTGGTCTTAAGAAACGTGCTTGCGGTGGTAGTGCAGCCAATACAATTATTGGCGCGAGCTACTTTGGTGCAAAGACCTTTTATAGCTGCAACGTTGCCAACGATGAAGCGGGCGACTTTTACATGCAAGACATGAAAGCCGCAGGTGTTGATACCAACCTAGGTGATGATCGTGACGAAGGTGTTACGGGCAAATGCTTGGTAATGGTGACTCCTGATGCTGAACGCACAATGAATACTTACTTGGGTATTACTGCGAACTTAGAACAAAAGCACATTGATGAAGCGGCCCTAGCAGATTCTGAATATGCTTACATTGAAGGCTACTTAGTAACGTCTGATCTTTCTCGCGCCGCCGCGATTCAAGTTCGCGAGCTGGCCGAACAGAAAGGTATCAAAACCGCATTAACTTTCTCTGATCCAGCCATGGTTCAATTCTTTAAAGATGGTTTGAAAGAAATGATCGGCGGTGGTGTTGATTTATTATTCTGTAACGAAGAAGAAGCAATGCTTTTCGCCGATTCCGATAAGCTAGAAGACGCGATTTCGTTCATGAAAACGCAAGCTAAGACCTTTGCTATTACTCTAGGCAATAAAGGCGCTATCGCATTTGATGGTAAAACGACTCACGTTATTGAAGCTAATGAAGTAACGGCTGTCGATTCAAATGGTGCAGGGGATATGTTTGCGGGTGCTTTCATGTATGCAATCACCCACGGCCATGATTTCGCTGCAGCAGGTCGCTTAGCCAGTGCGGCATCGGCACAGGTTGTTAGCCAGTTTGGTCCGCGTTTAGAAGCAGAGCAGCACGAGCCATTAAAGGCAGTACTATAAATTTAAATTTGCTACAGGTTATATTCCTTTGCTTAGTTAAGGGAATATAACCTTGATCCGCTGTAGCCTTACTCTTCTGTGAACGAGCGGGCTTTTAAAGTGAACTCTCGAATTACATGGAAAGTAATTAAACCGCGTTTATTCACCCTGCACTGGGCATAACCTTCTTGATCGTTATCTTGCAGATCTAAAAAAATATCATAATGTTCATTGGTTTCGCGACTCGAGGCCTTATCGATATAAACATAAGCGTCATTCGGTAATACATACTTAATGTATCCCTTGCAATGCTCCATTGCATCACCGATATCACCCGCTTTACCTTGCATTTCATATTGTTCTTTATATAGGCGACAAGAGGCTAGAACTAAGCACGCTAGTAAAATAACTAAAGATTTATAAACTCTCATAAATAACCACAATTTTTCAACAGTATTGAAAGTATAGTATTTTGTGGTTCAAATTCTGTTGCAATCCCGTATTAATAACGTAACTAAACGACCAATATGAAGAATATACGACGAAATAACTAGCAGCAGATTGCGCCGGCTCACATCGGAATTCACATCTACATCAACAATTCAGGGCGAATTGGGTGAAACTCATCAGCGGCTTCTATTAAAGAGCCTGCAGTTAGCTTTAATACGCCATAAACCTCAGTATGCACACCATAAGCTTGGCTGACTTTCTTCAATAGTAGGTCAAAGTCACCGTCTCCGGATAATAAAATGATGGTATCGATATCTTCTCTAGCAGCGGCTTCCATTACATCAATTGCGATACCGACATCCCAATCTCCTTTAGCACTACCATCTCTGCGCTGAATATAAGGTTTAAGCTTAACGTCAAAACCGATGTGCTTAAGAGCATCTTGAAATTTAATCTGCTGATCATCGCCTTTATTAATGGCATAGGCTTTGGCGCAAACGATATCCCCACGTTTAGCAATTTCTTTCCACAAACTACGATAATTAAATGGCCGTCCAAACGTATCTCGAGTGGTGTAATAGATGTTTTGTACGTCGACAAAGATTGCTATTTTTTTCATGGGGTACTCTACTAATGAAAAAGCCATTATCCCTAGGAAAATGGCCTTCATTGATGCATTTAGGTGAACGCACTCTCGTGAATAAATAAGCGTGGTTTCATAAACATGAAATAGTTATACGTTAGTCGCTATAAATTAGAAGCTATATTTTGCACCTACGTTAATAGAGCGTGGTTTACCTGGACGGAAACCATACGGTTTAACGCCCGCCACATATTGCTCATCAAATAAATTATCAAGGGTGCTATAAAATTGCAGATCCATCATGTATTGATAACTCGCGCTTAAATCAACAATAGTATGCGCTTCAATTAAATCAGCCTTGCTAATACGGCCTTTCCCGGACACATTGCGCATCTCACTTTGATACAGAATAGAGGAATTTAATTTCCACTTGTCTCGGCCAATTCCGACCTGCACATTCAAGCGATGCTCGGGTAGATACCCTATTTCATAACCTGCTTCAATCACTTGACCTGTTTCACCAAAGGCTCCGCTAGTATCGACAAAATCATCTCCAAACTCACCCTGACTATAGGTATAGGTTGATGACACTGGAATCATAAATCCACTCACTAATAACTGTCGGTTCCAACCAGCTTCTAATCCATAAACTACGGCACTACCCGCATTGGCTTGCTCGCCAGTATTATTGCTGTCGCAAGAACCTTGAGCAAAGCTGCAAGTACCGCTGAATTCGCTGTAATTATTTACAAAGGCAATGACTTCGGCCTGACCTTCTAAAGCCCAAGCACCAGAGAAACGAGAACCCAATTCAATGTTCGTGCTTTCCTCTGGTTTCACATTATCTGTAGCACCGGGCGTTGCGGCCGTGAAGCCCTTATAGACACCGGCCAAAATACCAATATCATCGGTTAGCTGAGAATAAACCCCAATACCCGGCAGCCAGACAGACTGCTTTAACGTATTTTCTGATTCTTTAATACCCGTGAGTTTTCCATAAACAGTTTTGGATGATTCAATGTTTTCATGGCGAAGACCCAAACTTAAAACCGTATCATCAATTTGAATTTTATCTTGAATATAGACCGCTACCGCTAATGCGTCATTGGTATTTCGCGCTGTTGTTTTAAAGGTGCCTTCAGCAGCTTGTAAGGTCCCACCCATTAGCATATCGTAATTTTGTTCAGTGTGATCACGCTTAACCTGGTCTTGATGAATACGAATACCGACTTCAATGTCATTTTTAAAACCGAAAAAATCATAGCTATCATTGATACGCGTTTGGAGTCCTTGCGAAAAAAATTTACGCCCGTTATTACCAATACGTAATTGTTGATCGACACCGACACTACTCGCTTCGCCTTTCAGTACATTATAATAAGTGGCATTCGTTACGGGGTCGGATAACACATCATCAATGCTTATATCATAAGTATTAAAACCATTAATTTTGAACCAGTCACGATCAAAGTTATTTCTGTACACATCGGTTGTTACAACCAAGTCATCAACTTCTAATTGATGCGTTAACTGAAATTGCTCATGCGTCCATTCACTTTTATCTAAACTCGACGCTGCATAACGACGATTAGCATCATCTTCAAAATCATTTCGGGTTAAACCCAGATACGTTTCGTTAGCGACTTCATCGGCATAACCGATTTTCAATAAAAACAACTGACTGACTTCACCCTGTATTTGCCAGCTGGTTTTCAGATTAATATCATTTCTTTCAAACCCAGTATCATCGCTCGCGCCTGCCCCATCAAGGTCTTTGAAACCATCAGCACTGACTCGTAGACCTTCAATCAAATAACCAAACTGCTCTATTTGCTGACCTTGATGCACGTTATAGCGCTGGAAATTATCCGAACCATATTGCACATCCAACTCACCCGTCGACTCATAAGGAATCTCGCGGCTCACCATATTTATAGCACCACCGACGGTGGCAGGACCGTATTGAATCGCAGAAGGACCTTTAAATACCTCAACGGCACTCATACGTGACATATTTGGAAAATAGTACGCAGCGGGAGCCGAATAAGGAGCTGGGCCAGATAAAATACCGTCTTCCATCACCGTGATTTTTTTACTGCGCTCAGGAGACGTACCACGTAAACCAATATTCGGACGTAAGCCATAGCCATCTTCTTCTTGAATATTCACACCCGGCACCGCATTTAAAATACGATGCAAATCGGTATATTCAAAAGTTTCTAAAGCAAGTTCATCAATTAAAGTTGCTGACCCTGGCTGCCGTAAAATGGCATCTTTACCACCGGTAATATAAACACTATCGAGCTCAATACCGTTTTCGGCTTGAACAGTAATAGAGTCGGTAGCCAATAACAGAATTAGCGGAAGGGTATAAAGAGCAGAAATATAGTTCAAAACAGTGAATTCCAGCAGAAGCAATGTGCTGCATTTAAGCACAAATGAGACGTATTTGTAATAAGAACAGAAAGGTCAGTAGTTTATTCTTGTAACGAATAAACTACTGACCTAGAAAAGCTATAAGCCGCAGTTCTCTACTTTTACAGGGTCTAATGAATTTTCATAACGTGCATCGGTAAGAGAAATAATGAAGCAGACTAACGCCTCTATTTCGCCATTATCTAAATTTTGTTTATTTTTTCCTAGAATATCATGAGCAATATTCTCATTAATTTCAGCATTTCCCCATGGTAAGTTAGTCTCAGGATTATTGATTGCGCCACCAGGAAGATTAAGGGCTAAATCTTTAGCGTGTTGATAAAAACGGATTACCGTTTCTAGCTCGTTAAAAATCCCGTTGTGCATATACGGCGCAGTAACAGCCGCGTTACGTAAAGTAGGCACTTTGAACTTACCTTTTTCAGTCACCGCAGTAACCGCTGGGTTATTTAATAGACCTTCATCTAAGTTAGCTACACCATTGAAACTGCGTAACGAAGTATTCACTGGAACACCAATGTTGTGATATTCAAAACTAGTAAATAATTCTTCTTTAATTCGCAGAGGTTGAAGTTGATGGCAAGCTGCACACGTTAAATTACTAGAAAAGAACAATACTTGCCCAGTTAGCGCTTTTGAAGAGATAGGAAATTCATAATAATTTTCATCTCTAAAATTTAAAAATGTACGATCATACTTCGAGTCAAAAGGAGCAAACTCATCTGTCTTTTCAAACTCGCCAATACTCTCAGCCATGGCAGCATAGGCCAACTCAGCATCGTCAAAAATGCTACCACCATACACATGCTCAAAACCTGCAACGTATTCTGAGTTTTCTTTGATTCTTTCTATAACGGACGCTTTATCAGGCATGTTCATTTCGCCAGGATTCGTTGGTGGACCACCTGCCTGTCCTTTTAGATCTGTTTCTCGACCATCCCAGAACTGACCGCCAATAGAGCCCACATAAGCACCAATATCCAAATCAGTCATTATTTTATTAGAACGATCACGAGTACCTTCGTGAAATAAAGGACTAAATGCAGCATACGCTGCAGAGGGAGCGTTGCGATCACCGATTGAGATTTGATCGTCGCCTAGAGAGCCCGCGCTCGCAGTTCCTTCTCGGCTGGCTACATTTATTCTATCGTCAATGAAACCACGCTCTGGGTTATGACACGTAGCACAGGACTGAGTGCGATCTAAGGATAAGTTTTTGTCAGCGTAGAGTAATTCACCCAAAGCAACTTTGGTGTTCAATTTAGGAGTGCTATTACTCTCTGATGAACCGCCACAACCTAGCAAGGAAATTGAGGATACTGCCGAAATCACGCTCGCTAACATTATATTTTTTACTAACATCACACACCTCTGCATATACAACTATGATCATGGATCATAACAACTAGCGCTAATACTACTCCATTTACTAAGGTTATGTAATGAGATGTATTGTCATAGGTCAATGATAGGCATTGACATACCTAAATCTTATTGCAAATCATTGTCATTTGTATTAAGTTGGCCGTCATTCAGGGGCTGCCTGCTAAATTTACAGCCCCACTAACCCTTATTCATACTAACTGAAAGGATATAAAGCGATGAAATTCATCAAATTAGCAGCTTGTATTACCTCTGCATCTCTACTAATCGCTTGTGGTGGTGACGACAACGATAATAGTAGCTCTGCTCCTGCGATCAACGTAGAAAAAGCTCAGCTGGTTTTAAATACCAATGCCGATATCGCTTTAGCCGCATATACCGACTCAGTTGAAACTGCTAAAACACTTAAAGCTGCCTTAGAAACTTTTAGAGCTGCATCAACTCAAGCAAATTTAGATGCGGCAAAAACAGCATGGTTAGTTTCTCGCGAACCTTATGGGCAAACTGAAGTCTACCGTTTTCGTAATACTCCAGTTGATTCCCTTGATGTTGAAGGAGACTTAAACGCTTGGCCTTTGGGTGAAGCACTGATCGACTATGTGTCTATTAATGACTCTGATTTTGGCGCAGACCAAGTTGGCGTTGTCACAAATGGCGCTGGTATCAACCCAAATGCTGATGGTGAGTTAGTCGATAACCCAGATACAGAAGCTGATGAAACAGCTGATAATAATGGAAGTGCAGTTGACGGTTCCAACGACACTCAAAACATCATAGCAACCTCAGCTATCACAATTAATGCAGAATTAATTGGTAATACTGCAACGGCAAGTGATGAGCATGATGTTATTGCTGGTTACCACGCTATTGAATTTTTACTTTGGGGCCAGGACTTAAATGAGTCCGGTAACCCAACCAATGGCAATGATCGCGATGATGCCGTTAAATCTTATGCTCTAGGAGCTGGCGGTCAACGCCCATTAGCTGATTTCGATTCTAATATTGATAATGATGCTGCGGACCGCCGTCATCAATATTTAGCCGTTGTTGTTGATAAGTTAATTGCAGACCTTGAAGCGGTTCAAGCTGGCTGGGCAAAGAACGTTGAAGGTAACTATCGCGCAACATTCACCACAATTGCAAACGAAGCTGATGCAAAGCAAAAGTTAACCGAAATTCTTACAGGAATGGGAACATTATCGGAAGGTGAATTAGCAGGCGAGCGTATGCAAATCGCTTTCTCTTCTAACTCGCAAGAAGACGAGCATTCTTGCTTCTCTGATAATACGCACCGTGATATTTCGTTGAATGCAGAAGGTGTTTCTAACAGTTTCTACGGTTCTTATGCTGGTTACGATAGCACTTTAAATGGTGAAGATGATGTTACGACTAACGCAGTAGACGGTTATGGTATTGATGAATATCTAACTGAAGTTGGTTTGACGGGTATTGCTGTTGAAACTGCCACTGCACTAACATTAACTCAAACTAACTATAACCTGATCGATGCGTCTGCTCGTGCTGGTGCACCGTTTGATGTCTTAATTATGTCAGCTACTGAAACCAACCCAGTTGCATTAACGATTAAGTCTTTAAATGCACAGTCTCGCTTAATTCAAGATACTGCTGATCAACTTGGTTTAGGTATCGTAGTTGAAGCAGATGCTTCTGACTGTAATACAGCAAGTCCAACAACAGGATGTTAATAACCTGTTGATTCAATAAAACGGATTTTATTGATCTAGATAGCCGAGCTCTGCTCGGCTTTCTGCTATCTTAAGGAAAAGAAATTTTAACTTAATTAGTTTGTAGAAGCAGGTTTTCAATGAGAGCTGTAAGTTTAATCTATGGTACATTTTTTCTATTAGTTGGTTGTGATTTATCATCACAAGTTTACTCAGGCTTAGATGCTCCTCGCTACAGTAACGAAGAAAACTTCCCTGGTGGTGAAACAAGTGTTTCATTCCTGCCTTTTGCTAGTATGCAATTACCTGCCAAGAATATGGACGATAAACTACGTCCAAATTTTCATGCTGGTAAAGCACTAGCTAACCAGCCTTGGATTAAAGCGCCTACAATAACCACCGCCCGTGATGGCCTTGGACCAATTTACAATGCCCGAACCTGCTTAACTTGCCATATTAAAGGCGGTAAAGGCTTTATTCCTTCTGATAACACAACGCCTATTAGCAGCACACTAGTACGCCTTAGTAAAAAAGGTGACCAGTTTGATAAACTAAAATACGCTGGCGTTATTCCTCATCCTGTTTATGGTGACCAAATTCAAGGACAATCCATTTCACTTGCCCACCAACTAAGACATTCACAGAAATCTGGCACACTAAAGCACGACGTTGCTCCAGAAGCTTATGTCTTTGTAAATTGGAGCGAAGAAACTTTTGAATATCCTGATCAACATCAAGTTCAGCTACGTAAACCTAATATGGAATTTAAGAACTTAGGGTACGGACCATTAGGCCCCGATACATTATTTAGTTTAAGAGTTGCGCCAACTATTCACGGTATGGGGCTCATTAGCTTAATCGATGAAAAAGATATCGTTAATTTATCTGATGAAAACGATGCAAATCACGATGGCATTTCGGGTCGCATAAACCAAGTATGGGATATAGAAAAACAAGCCACTGTATTAGGCCGCTTTGGGCTCAAAAGTAATAAGCCTACTTTGGCCATGATCGTTGGTGGCGCATTTGCAAACGACTTAGGCATCAGTAATTCTTTGGCACCTAATCAACCTTGTACGGCATTGCAATTAACTTGCTTAAAAATCCCTAATGGCAATGATGAAGAAAATGTCGAGTTACCAGACCATTTGTTAAAATTGGTGATCAACTTTAATCGTGATCTTGCACCGCCATTACGCAGAAATAGCCTAGATAAAAATGTCTTAGCGGGTCGTGAATTATTTTATACCAGTGGATGTAATCAATGTCATAACCCAAGATTTGAAACTCAAAGAAGTGATGAAGCCACTCATTTGTCGGAACAAGTTATTTGGCCTTATAGCGACTTTTTATTACACGATATGGGGCCTCACCTCGCAGATGGCCGCCCAGATTTTCTAGCCTCTGGAGACGAGTGGCGTACAGCACCACTTTGGGGAATTGGTTTACTGTCACAAGTTAATGGCAGTACCGTTTTATTGCATGATGGTCGAGCGCGGTCAGTAGAAGAAGCCATTCTATGGCATGGAGGCGAAGCAGGATCAGCCAAAACTCGCTTTATAAATTTGAAAAAATCAGACCGTATAAACCTGATTAAATTTGTTAACTCGCTTTAGGTTTATCGATGAAAATTAACGCATCGCGCCGTTCTTTTAACCAAGCATTATTAAGCATCGGCGCAACAGCTCCGATGCTTAGCCATAGTGCTTGGGATTTGAACTGGCTGGGACTGGGTAAACAGCCACGATCCAGTGAGTATTGGCTTTCAGCTCAGGGACAAAGCCAAGGTCAATATGGATTAGGCTGGGTTGATACTCACGGCGAAAAACTTTCAAAAGTTTCTACGCCATTTCGTGGACACGGCTTCTGCCAGAACCCAACGCAACTAGATCATATTATTATGTTTTCTCGGCGCCCGGGAACAGAAGGCATTCGACTTAATCTATCTTCTGGTAAAATTGATACCACATTTAGGAGTGCTCCAGATCGTCACATGCATGGCCATGGTTGCTTCAGCGCTGACGGTACAAAACTCTTTTGTGCCGAGTCAGAAATCAGTACGGGAAAAGGCAAAATCTCTATTCGTGATACAAGGACTCTCACTTTAATCGGTGAATTTGATAGTTATGGAATTGGCCCCCATGAAATTGCGTTGATGCCGGACGGCAATACATTGGTCGTTGCGAATGGAGGCTTATTAACTCATCCAGACTCCGGCCGTGAAATTTTAAACCTAAATAGCATGCGCGCCAGCCTAGCTTACATTGATATTCATAGCGGTGAATTACTCAGCGAACATTTTATTCCAGAAAAAAAAGCCAGCATCCGGCACTTAGATGTCGCCAATGACGGTACGGTCGCAATCGCATTGCAAGTGCAACGTAAGGCCATGGGCCATAATAAGCTCACACCTTTAGCCGCCATTCATAAGAAAGGCCAAAAGATTATATTACTGCAGGCGCCAGAAGCATTATTGTCTAAATTGAATGATTACATGGGTAGTGTAAGAATAAACAATACAAGTCGTATTGCCGCTTTTGCGAGCCCTAAAGGTAATCTCGCAATGTTCTGGCATTTGGATGATTTGTCCCTACAGGGCTACCATAGCTTTCATGATGTCTGCGGTTTAACAGTTAGCCAAGATAATAAATATTTCGTTTTATCTAATTCAACAGGTAAGATTCGCCAAATAAATGCAGCAACGCTTAAGCTCGATAAAGATAAAAGCTTTAATTTTCCGCACACTAGCTGGGATAACCATATGATTACCGTGTTATCTAGCAATACAAAATGATCAAACTTAGGTTCAACTACATGTTTAAACTTATAGCCTCAACATTGGCCTTTAGCAGCGTAATTTTGCTTTCAGCCTGCGGCGGCAGCAGCTCGTCATTAAGCACAGGGAATAATGAACTCAACCTTGCTGCTAAAGAAATTATCGACAATACAATTATTCCTGGGTCGAATCGTTTTCAACAGCAAGTCAGCTCACTGGTCAGTGACAGTTCTAATTTTTGTGGTGCTGATAATCAGACTGCTGAGAATTTAACGATAATACAAAATCAATGGATTGATACTAACCTTGCATGGTTTGAACTATTGCCCTACCTCTTCGGGCCTATGGTAAATAGCGAAGTATTACCCACTTATATTTTTATCGATTACCACCGTCAACGTGGTGATGATGATACAGCTGTCATCCGCGGTAATATTGATAACCTAATAGTCAGTGCGACAGATGAAGACTACGAATTAGCACTTTCAAGATTAGGGGCCAATAGTCTCGGTTTATTAGCCCTAGAAATCGCGGTGTTTGAGGATGCTGTCAATCAGTCCATTATTGCAGCGGATATTCTACTTGAATTCCAGAATACTCCTCGTAAATGTCAGTTGTTAATTGATCTGGGTAATAAATTATTAGTTCGTGCAAATGAGATTCAACAAGGCTGGACTATTAATTACCGAAATACGGGGAAAAGCTATCGTGATCTCGTCATTAATAATCAATTAGAAACGTTTCTTGATGATGACTCAGGCGAGTCCGCTATAAAGAAAATCACGATCTCCATTCAAGAATTTTATGACTATTTAGGTAAGCGTAATGTTACTAATAATGTGGCTCAACTATCCAATTCAATCTGGACGGCTCTGGATAATTCATTGAGCAGTACAGAAGAACTGCTAGCAGGCACAGATGCAACAGATGTAAGTTTGAATCGAATCATGAGTAATAATCGCTTTGATCAAACCGTCACGCTGCTTAACGACAATATTGCTACTTTGCGCGCATCTCTCGTTGAAAATAACAGTATTGATATGGTCGCAGCCGCTAAAGCACTTGATGGAAATTTTAAGCGTGAAGTTCCCGAAGCATTGAATATTAACTTAGGATTAAATTTCAGTGATGGTGATTAACGTTCTTCAAGTCAAGCAAAGAAGATAGTGAATACTGGGATGGATAACATTATTACTGCAAGAGTAATGACATACCATTTTGTATAAGAATCCATTTTAAATGTAACTCTCCGAACATTAATTTAGATATATAACGGCAAGTGTACGAGATTATCTTAATCTCGTACTGCGCCATATCAGGTTATATCTACTTATGTATATGAGCGTCTAAAACAGACTCATCTGTTGTCCGCATATTTCTGCAAAACTCGTATCATATAAAGCCAATAACCCATCACATACTGGGGCAAGCTGTTTTTCTAGATAGTGCTGGTAGTCTATTTGAAGCGAGCCATTAGCGCTTTCAAATACCGCTAATGGCTGCGGACCATTGGTGGTCATTAAATATTGAATCCAGCCACCTCGATCCTGATACAGTAGCGGTAACCCCTGCTGCTGACGCCAGAGCTCTAATACCGCAGCGGCTTTTGCATGAGGGGGAATATTACGTTGATATTCTGCCAGCGGGCGACGTAAGCGCTTGCGATAAATTAACTGCTCATCTTGCTCTCCAGCCATTAAAGCGAGTACTTCTACTTTCATCCATTCTTTAAAAGACTGCTCAGAAAAGACACGTTCAAACAATTGCTTTTGAAATTGTCGTGCTAGGGGTGTCCAATCACTACGTACCGCTTCTAGTCCTTTAAAAACGGTTTCAACCTCTTCCTTCCCCGATGCAACTAACGTATGCACAGTGCCTGCATAACGTTTTTTACTGCCGGTTTCGGCGCCACGAATGGATGGCATAAAGAAACGTTGATAATGAGTTTCGTATTCAATTTCTAGTTTACTATCGAGCTGATGTTCTTGCTGAATAGTGTGAGTCCACCAGCGGTTCAAGTCTTGGCTTAATTGCTGGCCAATCACATCGGCTTGGGCCTGAGTTTTCTTTTCTTTTAACCAAACAAAAACCGAATCGGTATCACCATAGATAACGTCATAACCTTGGGTTTTAATCCATTGCCCTGAACGTTGTATTATTTCATGACTTCTTTCAGTAATAGAACTGGATAAACGCATATCAAAGAAACGACAACCATCACTGCCCAATACGCCATAAAAAGAACTCATTATAATTTTTATCGCTTGCGCAAGGTGATGATTATTGTCTTTTTTGGCTTGATCACGTTGCTCACCTAGCATGGTCACCAAGTCTGGCAGGCAATGTTTCTCACGAGAAAATTGCCCTCCATTAAATCCTTCAATACTCATATCAGAATCTTCTAAACCTTCGATCAATCCCATCGGATCAATTTTAAAGGTGCGCATAATCGAAGGGTAAAGGCTTTTAAAATCCAGCACTAAAATGCTGTCGTACAAACCCGGACGTGAATCCATCACAAATCCGCCTGGGCTTTTAATATCACTAAAGCCTTCACCATAGTTTGGCGCGACATAGCCATTGCGATGCAATAAGGGTAAATACAAGTTTTCAAAACCTGCCACAGATCCGCCCATACGGTCTAATAGCAGGCCCGTTAAACTACTGCGCTGAATGGCAAAGTCCATTAGCTCGGACTGCTGAAATATGTCCCAAACTAAAATACAGTCTTCTAAGTTGTATGCGGCTAATGCGGGCTTGTCATTATCAAATAAATATTCAATTTCATGATCGTAAGATTCATACACTTTAGCTTCGCCTGTTATTAACTTACGTCGGCCTAATAGTTCTTCTGCGACGTTGTCTAAAGCAAAACTCTCAAACTTATATTCCGCTTGTCGTAGCATTTCAATACCATCAATAATGCAACGGCCAGGTACGTGAACATAACTGCGGTTGGCTTTATTTTGATCATGACGCCAGCTTACTTCTTGCTGATTGCGCCCTAGTATAAAAGGCACTTCCAGCTCATCACATTTGCGTTGAATAAAATCCATATCAAATTGGATGAAATTCCAACCAATAATAATGTCAGGATCTAAGCGCTGCATTTCATTAAAGAAGGTTGTTAACAAAGCCACCTCATCTTCTAAATAGTGACAATGTTCAGCTGCTGAAGCTGCCTGATCAACGGGGCCCACCATCCAGATATAACTGACCATTTGCAATGAACCATTAACCATCACCTCGCCATGGCAAGCAATCGAATATAGCTGGTCTCTTTTCCCTTCTTTGGGAAACGTGGTTTCAATATCGACTGAAAGAACCGTAAGTGCCGCTGTTTTCACTGCATCAATACTGGGCTTGGCCTTTCCCTGCTGGCAGAGTAAATACCCATCTTTCTGCTGCCAATGGCCATGAATTTCAGCCCCACCGCGAATGAAACGTTCCATTAAATAGCGATCAGTCGGGCGTAGATCATACTCCCAAACGGGTATATCCCAGTCTTTTAATAAATAGTTAAAGCGGTAAATGTCTTCTTGGCGCAGATAACAGGCAACCAGTGGTTGTTGATCAAAGGATTTTAACGATACGTCTCGAATGGTGACCGCTATATTTTCAGCACGAGCTAAGCGCTTAGCTTTATCTTGCTCGGCCACAGGCACAAAACACACCGACGGCTGCTCAATACTTAGGCACAAAGGTCCCGCAGTGCTTGCGAACCAAAATTCCAGCTCGCTGCCCTGATCTCCCTCATACCAGCGACTGGTTAATAGAAAGCCTTGTTGGCTGCTTGTACTCATCAATTAAAATCTGTTTTAGGGTCTATACTGAATAGAAAATACGCCGCAATGTAACAAGCCTGAAGGATATAGCAATGAATGGCCCGATAATCAGTGAAGACCCACTCTATCAGTTATTAAGAAATGATGATGTCACTGGCTTTAACGAAGCACGTGAACAAGGCCAAGACTGTGATTTATTCGGTTGCGACTTACGCGGATTAGACTTACGCAACCTTCAAATCAAAGGCATGAATCTAGAAGACACCTACTTCCGAGGCGCCGATCTACGCGGCATTGACTTCCGCGGTTGTAATCTGAATGGTGCTTCTTTAGCCGATGCAAAAGTCAGTGGCTGCTACTTCCCCATCGAATTAACCCCTGAAGAGATTCAATTATCTGTCACTATGGGGACTCGACTGCGTCACATTTACAATAAAAGTTAGATTTATCCTTTTAAGCAAGCCAGTTTATCGGTATCTTTCATTGGTACTTACAATTATTTTAAGCGTTGGAGATCTCTATGTACCTTCCCGGTAAGCCGCATGAGTCCATGGAAACAATATGTGCGCGCATGCAACAGCTGGCGAAAGGTCTTCTTGACGGCTTCCCTCTAGATAAAGAACCTTTGATGCTTGAGAATGTTGAAGATCTTTATCAACATTTTGATAGCAATCAACTCTTCTTAATCACCGATGGCATGATCCACGTGACGCACGATGGCAATAACATCCTGAGTTTTGATGAAGGTGATTTAGTCGGTTTCAATCGTGCTTTCGACCTACCTTGCCCAACTTTCCGAGCCGACGAATTCGTAGAAGTCCAAGTGATTGATCGTGATTCCCTGCTGCGCCATATCTACAGTGATAAACGCCGTCAGCATTATTGGAGTCATTTTTTGATGTGCCAGAACAGTCTTTTGCTGAATCATCTTGCACAAGTAACCAAGACTCAGAAAAAGACCATCGCCGGTTTTCAAAATTTCCAGCCAGCCGATGTCATTATTAAAGAAGGCGATGAAGCCGAACATGTTTATACCATCATTACTGGTGAAGCCGATGTGTTTGCTGATGGCGTAAAAGTCGGTGTGATTGGTGAAGATGAAGTTTTTGGCGCTATGGCCGTATTTACCGGCGAAAAGCGCTCAGCGACGGTTCAGGCTCGCACTGATTGCACGGTCATGGCTGTTCCTCAAAATGACTTTGTTCACTTGATCGAAGCTCAGCCTAAAGCGGCTGTAAATTTAATTGAGAACCTCGCTCGCCGCATAGTCACACTAAACCAGCAATTGATTGAACAGCAGAAGTAATTTGATACTCTGCTGTTCCGTTTACTCATGAGCACCCAATTAATCTCTAAAATCAGTAAATAAATACAGCCAAAAATAATTTATGTTCTAACCTTATTTTATCAATAAGATAAACTGAGTAAGTCTTCAATTATGCCTTTTTTTCATAACCCTTCGGAACATTCTCGCTTATTAAAGAAAATAGCCTCTTTAGAAGCTGAAAAATCTTCATTACTTGAAGACTTAGCCAATAAAGATTCTATTCATATCCAGAATAGTGGGCTTCACCAAGCTGAAAAAGATAAGTGTGATCTCAACACACTGCTCTTTACCAAATACATCAATTCTCAAGAAATCATTAATGACATTCGCCACTCGGTTGCTGAGTCGGCTGCGGAATCTTTAAGCGAAAAAGAAAGCCTTTCTGGTTCAATGCAGAACTTCAGTGAAATCGGTTCGTTGATTGATACCTGCACCACAACACTGGGCGGGTTAAATACGCAGATGGGCAGTATTGCGGGCACTGTAGAAATACTATCCAGCACAGCACTTCAGATCGAAACTTTCATCTCGCAGATTCAGGACATTGCCGCACAAACCAATTTACTCGCCTT
>Ga0105348_1001010_pt1 | contig 19752 bp, 18 predicted proteins | sample EN8Hudsemesocosm_2_FD_83504 | JGI IMG/M metagenome (GOLD analysis project Ga0105348, IMG submission 83504) | Methane-oxidizing microbial communities from mesocosms in the Hudson Canyon - EN8C Hudson Canyon | ecosystem: Environmental > Aquatic > Marine > Cold seeps | place: Hudson Canyon... | reverse complement strand
GGTAGAAGCGCTGGGGCCAAAAACCATGACGGATGGCATGGCGATGGATACTGAGGGTAATGTTTATTTATCGGACTTAGAGCATTCAGCCATCGTGCGTAGAACCCCAGAAGGGGAATTAGAAACATTACTGAAATCGGCTTCCATTCGCTGGCCTGATGGCTTTAGTAATAGCCCTAATGGACAGCTCTACTTTACTTGCTCAAGCTTGCACCAAATAATTGGCCAAAGTGCTGATGACATCGAACAAAAAGGACCTTATCAAATCTACCGCTTCCAGCCGCCTGTCACAGGCGTTGATGATGAATAAAGGAACTAATTTTTAATGTGCAGCTCGAATCATTACCAAGGCAATCATCACGTTATAGGCCAAATCAACTAAACTGATTAATGATAAGTCGAGTTAGCGGGTTGAAGGAAGTGCATTATGAAGTGTGTCTATGAAGCGTCTGATGTATTAGAAGCTCATGTGATTCAGGGTTTGTTAGAACAGCATAGAATCAGCTCTTTTATTGAAGGCGAGCATTTAATAGGGGCTGTGGGGGAATTGCCTGCAAGTCAGCTAGTGCGGATTTTAGTCAACAACGATGACTTAATTGAAGGGGCATCGTTGATGCGAGATTATGATTCAGCCAATCGACCTTTAAGTAACCAAGCAAGCATTATCCAAGGTGGCATGCCGAGGCATGGCAATGGTTTACTGTTGGCGATGGGCCTGATGATTATCATGATTCTGCTGGAGTCATTACGCTACTTTTTATAAGTAGCGATTCAGTTCACATGATCTTCATAAGAAATAGCTATTTCCCATACTTCCATTTTGCTTAGTCATCTCCCGGCATTGCAATAAAATCAGTGGTGCCATAATCGACTCCTAGCTGACTTAATAATGCGGTTATCTGCCCTCTGTGGTGAGTTTGATGGTTGAATAAATGCTGCAGAACGTCTGGTAAAGGGCGTACTTGTAATTCTTCTTGGCTATTGTGATATTGCAGCCTATCTTCACAATCACTTTCACGTAAAAAATCACACCACTGAATAATTAATTCGTCTAATTTTTGGCGTTGTTCGGCGAGCTCTTTAAGATCGCTGAATAGCACTTGATTAAGCTGAGTAGGTTTGGGCCATTTATCCATCTGATCATCGAGGATAGGAAAAATTTTAGCCAGTCGGTTCAGCCATAAAAGGTCTCCCACTAGAATGTGGTTCCAGCTGCCCGTTAGGGAACTAAAAAAGACATTCAGGTCTTTATTTTGTTCTTTTACTGATACGCTTAAGCTTGCCTCGAGCAGGGATTGATTTATCCACGCATTGTAACGAGCATAACGACGATAATGATCAGACCATTGCATATGAGACTCCTGAGTTGATGCTTTCCGCTTCTATTATGCTAGGCCTATTATCGATAAATCGCTATGCTTTACTATGACTAAGAATAAATAGTTACATGATAACAAAATAGTATCGGCAATTCATAAAGCCACTCATACCATAGGAATATTACATGCGTTTTTTAGCCATGTTGAGTATCTGCTTTTTACAGCTGATGAATATACCGGTAAGCCACGCAAATTTCGCCGCTTGGGATCAATCTACCTCAGAAAATGAACCGGTAAATTGGCAAGTTAAAGAAAGTGAGCACTTCACCATTACGTATCCTACTAATAATACGGTTATGGCGGATAAAGCGCTGAATATTGCAGAGCGAGTTCACCTAGAATTAGTGCCTTTTTTTGGTCAGATGCCAGATACCAAAACTAAAATGGCCTTGGTCGACGATTTTGATTTTTCCAATGGTTGGGCCACTTCTTTACCCTACGCTCAAATTCGTTTATTCAGTAGCCCACCGGATAGTATTAATGGTTTAGAAGCCAGTGATGATTGGCTGCACGGCTTAATTCGACACGAATATGTTCATATATTACAAGTGCAGATGGCGCGTGGTTTTCCTAAATCGATCGATCGTATTTTTGGTAATATATTTCTTGCGTTTCCGCATGCAATGACACCGTCTTTCATGCTTGAAGGCTTGGCGACTTACTTAGAAACAAATGATGAACTGGGTTATGGGCGGCTACAAGGTTCTTTTTATCGCATGCAGATGCGAGCTGAAGTGGAGGCTGAACGTTTAAAAACACTAGGAGATGTTTCCGCCCCTCTACGCGAGTGGCCATTAGGCATGCAGTATTTGTATGGCAGTTATTTTTATCAATATTGGGCGAAGACTTATGGCGAAAAATCCATTCAAGATTATTTGTATTACTACAGTGGACAAGGCATTCCAGCGTTCATGCAAAACTATTCTATGTCTTCTGTTGTTGGAAAAAACTTTGACCAGCTATGGCAAGACTATCACCAGTGGTTGAACGATAAATTTTCAAGTGAGATTTCTTTACTTAAAAATGCAGGTGAACAAGGCGAAGCGCTGGCGATTGAGCAAGGTAGACAAGGGCTTTTTAAAGACGTAAGTAGCAGTGAAGCTGATAGCTATTATTTTGTTGATAATAATGGAGAAGATACGCCAGTTTTGACAAATTATAGTGAGGGTAAATTTTCAGTATTGGCAAAAACTAAAAACGTAATATCCTTGGATGTTAATGAGCAGCAAGATGTTGTTGCAAGCCGTATGATCACTTGGAAAGACGGTCGAGCATGGGCAGATGTTTATTTACTGGTTGATGGTATGTCAGGTAAAGAGTGGCAGGCAATCACGTCTAGATCTCGACTGCGTAATGTTCGCTGGCTGAATAATAATTTTCTGATTGCAAGCCGAAAAATAAACGGCATCAGTGAGCTCGTATTATTGGATAAACAAGGAAATAGTCAGTCTCTTTGGCGTGGTGAAAACGAAACAACAATTTTGGGCGATTACGACATTTCGGCCAAGGGTGATTACCTTGTGATTGCGGTTAAGCGAGCTTTACAAGGCTGGAATCTAGAACGCATCAACATCGATGGTGAGCCGTCATTAGAGTCTATTAAATTGACCAGTTGGCAAATGATTACCAATACCAAAGCGATTGAAAATAGCCCACAGATATTGCCCAGCGGAAATATATTATACAGCGCGGATTATGATGGAATTTATAATATATTTTTATTAAACCTTAAAAAATCAGAACCGGCATCTTCGAATGAGACAGATTATAACGTTACGCAGTTAACCCATATGTTAACCGGTGCATTCGAGCCGAAAGCAATCATTAAAAAAGGCAGTTCGATGCCAAGCGAAATACTTTTTCAGGCTTATACGGCGGATGGTTTTGAAATCAGAACGATGCCTTTTAATAACGAGTTATTCAGCACAGAAAAATCCTTTCCTCTTGCCAAGCAGCAAGGCCACTATAATTATCCGGCACCTTTTTTAATAGAGGTTGAAAAATCCGAAGCTAAGGATTATCAACCTTGGTCAAGTTTACTGCCGACTTGGTGGTTTCCTTATTTTGGCGCAACGGCCGAAGCAAACTCAGTGGGTTTTGAAACTGGTGGCAGCGATGTTCTTAGGCGTCATAATTATTCTTTTAAACTGGCTGTTGATAGTGAGAATTCATTGCTAGATAGCAGTCTTCTGTACAGCTATGATAATCGTTATCAGATCGCTTTCCAGCGCACTCACAACTATGTTGATGTTTTTGGTGATAGCAAACCGGAATACATTGTTGAGCAAGATCGCTGGATATTGGGTCGTAGTAACATCATCAATGCACTTGAAGACCAGTTATCACTTAATGCAGCGCTGATTGTTGAGCGAGAAGGGGCGGTATCCCGTGATGATTTATTTTCAGTCTCTTGCCCTGATGCCAATTTTAAACTGCATAAGACCTGTGAAAAAACGTTAGCAGGAATCGGCTTGCAGTTTGATAGTCGCGAAGGTTATTTAAACAGCCCAGGATTCTCATCTGGACGATATCTCGATCTCGTTTATGAAACCAATGAATTGTTAAGCGGAATTTCCGATAGTGACTACAGCGGCGGCATACTGCAAGGGCAGTGGCAGGAAGTATTTGATTTACCGGGTAGGCGTTCATTATCTTTCCAAGTACTCGCCGCACGTAGCAGTAAAGACAATGAGGCGATGACCATTGGTGGTGAGAACCGTTTAACGGAACTTAGCTTATTTGGTCGAGATGACTTTGCTTTAAGAGGTTACGCAACTTCAGTACAAGGCGGTAATAACATGAATGTTAACCGTCTTAACTTTAATCAATGGTTAGGTCGAATCGATAAAGGCTGGGGGATATGGCCAATCGCGGCTGGAGATTATTCAGCCAATTTCTATGTTGATTATGGCAGTGCTTGGCAAAGCGGTGATTCACCAAATTATTTAACTGGGGTTGGAATCGATTTTAATATTGAAGTATTGGCTTTTTATAACCTGATGATGCCAATACGTTTTAGCTTTGCCCGAGGGCTGGATAATGAAGTAGGGAAGGATCGAGCAAGTTTCGGCATAAGCTTGCCTTATTAAGAATAATTACCACGGAGAGCACTCCGTGGTAATTCGATTTTAGTTGTTAGTCTTTTCGATGTTGCACAAGCAGCGCTTTTAATTCACGAATCTCAGCGGCTAAATCATCCATAGAAATCTTACCATCCGCCTCATCCTGCGCAGCCCGTTCTTTAGCGTGCTCATCTTCTAATACGTTCACCACAATACCAATCACCATATTTAAGAAGGCGAACGCAGTTAAGAAAATGAAGGTTAGATAAAAAATCCAGCTGAGTGGATAAACATCCATTGTCTCGTACATCACATCGGTCCAATCTTCGAAAGTCATTACTCGGAATAACGTAAGTAATGAAATTGAAATATCACCCCAAAGTTTTGGGTTAATCTCGGCGAAGAAGGTAGCGCCGACGGCGGCATAAATATAGAAAATAATAAACATCAACAGCAGTACGTAACCTAGCTGAGGCAAAGCACGTAATAATGAATTGAGTAGCATACGCAGTTCAGGAATAATGGAAACCATCCGTAATACCCTGAATATACGAACGAGACGGCCAATTAATGCCATTTCGCTGTCTTCAATGGGTATCAAGCTGACGACAACAATTAAGGTGTCAAAAATATTCCACGCACTGTGAAAGAAGCGCTTCTTATTTTCTTCGGCGATAAAACGAATAACAATTTCAAATAGAAAAATAATTGTGACGGTTAAATCTAACCACTTAACCAACTGCATGACGCCATCGGGAATTTGATAGGTTTTAGCACCAATCAATAGAGCCGACAAAATAATGATGCTGACAACAAAGAGTTCAAATATTTTGTTATTGCGTAAGCGTAACGAAGCGTTTTGGATTTGTTCTATATTCATAGGAAATTACTGCTTTTTTAAGTAAGCACTGACTAAAACAATACGGGTACCGTTAACCTTGCCTTCAACATGCAATGGGTTATCAGTAAGGGAAATGCCTTTTACCATCGTGCCACGCTTAGCGGTAAAGTTAGCGCCTTTTACGACTAAATCTTTAATCAGAGTAACGTTGTCGCCAGCGATTAATGGCGCACCGTTGCTATCGCGGGTTGTTTCAGCACTGAAATCAACCATGCCCGCTTCAGCCCATTTCTGTACGTCTTCTTCGAAGTACATCATGTCGACTAAGTCTTGAGCCCAATCTTCGCCTTTAGCTTTTAACGTTTTAAGCTGACGCCAAGCCATCACTTGCACAGGCAGCTCTTGGCTCCACATGCTGTCGTTCAAGCAGCGCCAGTGATTACCATCTAGGGTATCTGGGTCATTAATCTGATCAGTACAAGTAGGGCAAAGCATGACACTTTGAGCAACACTGCCATCGCTAGGTTCTACGTCAAACTTTGCGATAGGCGCATCAGCACCACATAATTCGCATTTATTACCGCAGCGGGCTAGTAGAGTATTTTCAGTTGTCATGATTAAAGCCTTAGAAATTTGGCGCTATTATGCCAGCTGTTAGGTTTGAATTGTAGGGAGGAAAACCAAGAAGAAGGAATTTAGCCTTATACCCTGTTGAAGATGAGTATAAGGCTAATGGGTTTGACAGAATTAATTAAACATTCATTTCAGTAGCAACGCCGGTAGGATCATCAATTTCACTTTCAAACGCTTGTAGGCGCTTATAAATTGAAATCAGTTCAACAATGGTTGACCAAGAGTTAACAAGGAACTGGAAAGACTCTTCGACCTTGCCAAAAGCACGAATGATTTGCTGCATGATACCTAAGGTAATCGCACCGGCAACAATAGTAGGCCCAAGCGCAATATAAGGAATAATGACGGTAAATTGCAGGTAAGACCATTTAGCTACGTCAAAATATAGGTAGTGCAGGTATAGGGTGAAATAGTTTTTACGCACGTTATTAAATAGGTCTTTTACACTCGGTGGTGTTGCGTGCTCAAGGTGATCCTCTCCCAGAACTAACTCTTTGCGGTAAGCCGCTTCAACGCGTTGGTTATTGAACTCTAGGCCCGGTAATTTAATACCGACTACTGCGAGTAATACGGTACCGAAGGTCGCGGAAAGAATAGCAATGAAGACCAAGGCTTGTTCAACATGACCAATCCAAGGTAATACCTCAACATGCTCACTTAAGGCCCATAAAATAGGTAAAAACGCCATCAGTGTCATAATCGAGCGAACGAATGCAATGCCTAAGGTTTCCATAATGCGAGCAAAGCGCATGGTATCTTCTTGAACACGTTGCGCTGCCCCTTCGATATGACGCAGCTGGTCCCAATGGCCCATGTAATAGGTGTTCATCGCGGTGCGCCAGCGAAAGACATAGTGCTTAACGAAGAATTCAATTAATACCGCAACCACAATATAAATGGCGGCGATTTCAATGAAGGTGAAACATTGCGTTAAGAAATCATCAAATTCAATGGTGCCAGGAGCGCCTAAGGCTTCTTGAATTGTATTATAAAAGGTACCAAACCATTCGTTGATTTGTACATCCAACTGCACCTTGTACCAAGTAACCGCAAGAATCACTAGGGTGCCTAGCAATGACCAAGGTAACCATTTTTTATTGAGAAAAAACGACTTAAACATACGAGTGAATAACCTTTTGTTTACAACTCAAAACGATCTGAGTGCAGATTTTATTATTGGTATTAGAGCGAGTACATCTTAGTAAAGTTCATTCTAATTAGTGTTTCGCTAACGAAGGTAAGTTGAACTTCTTGCTCAGTATCTTATCCAGTATTGACGCAGGTAACCAGCGTTTCAATAAGGGTAAACCAAAACTACCATTACCAATTCGAATCACCGCCTTAGGCTTGTCTATTAATTGTTCAACTAAGCGCTCTGCAAATTCTGCCGCCGGGGTTGGGTCATCTTGCGATGCGGTTGCTCTGGCTTTAATGGCATCTTTTAGCGGCGCATAAAGTGACTCGGGAGTAATGCGTTGCAATACATTGGCAAGCGAGTTATCGCCGAACTTTGATTCAATAGCACCTGGCTGTACGGTGATGACATCAATTCCAAAAGGGGAGAGTTCCATGCGCTGGGCATCAGATAGTGAATGCAAGGCGGCCTTAGTCGCGCAATAAGCACCGGAAAAAGGCGTGGTCGTAATTCCTGAAACTGAGCCAATGTTGACGACTTGTGCATGGTGATTGCTATCACCTTTCACCATCAGTAATGGCAAGCAAGCTTTTGTGAGTTCCATCGGGGCGAATACATTAGTTTCGAATTGCGCGCGTAAATCTTCTAATGGCATATCGATTAGCGGCCCCATGGCCGCATAACCGGCGTTATTAATCAGCACATCGAGGCGACTATGATCTTGCTGAATATGGGCAATGGCATTGTGAATACTGCTGGCATTGTTCACATCTAATGACAGCTTTTTCAGCTCAGGGTGCTCAGCTAGATCATCTAAACTATGCACATTACGGGCACTGGCATATACGTGAAAGCCTTTGGCTAAATATTTTTCACATAATGCGCGGCCAATACCAGACGAACAGCCAGTGATTAAAACGGTTTTCATGTTGATGCTTTCTCTTTTGTCGGGGCTTTAGCAGGGGTGCGGTCAAACCAAGGTTGAGCTGTTTCAAGTTGTTTTGCGAGTTGCAATAACGTTTTTTCATCCCCCATCGGCGCCATGAATTGTGTACCTAATGGCAAGCCTGACTCGGTCCAATACAGTGGCACTGACATAGCCGGTTGGCCAGTTAAATTGGCTAGCTGAGTGAAAGGCAGTTTTTCTAAATTTACCAAGGCCTGTTTTTTGGTCATGCCAGATTTCAATAATAGTTTTTGCAAACCGAATGCATTAACGACCTTGGTGCCTATTTTATCGATGAAACCAAGATCAAACTCTCCAATTTCAGCCGGTTCACTGCCTAAAGTCGGGGTTAATAATAGATCGTACTCTTGATGCAAGGTATGCATGCTTTGGCAGAACTCATTCCAGCGACGTTTAGCAGTTACAAATTGTTCGGCTGAAATTTTCTTACCGATGTAACCCATCAGCTTTGTCTCATCTTCTACATCGAGGTTGCTGAAATTGGTGTTCAATAACTTGGCGGCAAATTCAAGATCTGCTGCAACATGACCGTAATACATAGTGAGGTAGCTGTCGGTGAGATCGTCAGCATTAATGTAAGGATGAACGGGCTCGACTGTATGACCTAAAGACTCTAATAATTGCACAGTATGTTGAACTGACTTTATAGCGTCGTCAGTGACTGGGCGGTCGAAAAATGATTGAACTGTATAGGCAATTTTAAGCGGACGAACAGGGGTATTCAAACACTCGAGATAACCTGATTCTTTTCGCACCGGGTATGGCGTGCTGCCGTCTGGACCCGCAACAACATCGAGCATGGCTGCGCTGTCTCGAACCGATCGGGTTAATACGTGCTCTGCTGCTGCACCATCCCACAATTCACTGTAATAAGGCCCAGTAGGGGTACGACCACGAGAAGGCTTTAAACCAAATAAACCGCAGCAAGCGGCGGGAATGCGGATTGAACCACCGCCATCACCACCGGAGGCCATCGGCACAATGCCTGCTGATATAGCCGCGCCGGAGCCACCACTTGAGCCGCCAGGAGTATGGTTTAAATTCCAAGGGTTTCTAGTCGCGCCAAAAGCTTTCGGTTCTGTTACACCCATTAAACCAAATTCAGGGGTATTAGTTTTTCCGAAAATTACCAAGCCAGAAGACTTATAGCGTTTAACCATCTCGCTATCGCTTGGCGAAATATTACCTTTAAAAGCAGCGCTGCCATTACTCATCGGGGTGCCTTCTAAAGATCCTAACAAATCTTTTAATAGAAACGGCACGCCTGAGAAAGGACCTTCTGGTAAACCTTGGGCAATTTGCTCATGACCAAAGTCATATAAGTTAGTAATGATGGCATTAATGGCGGGGTTTTCACGCTCGGCAGCCGCGATCGCGGTATCCAATAATTCTTTTGCGCTGATGTCTTTATTTTTGATCAGCTGAGCAAGGCCCAGCGCATCATAATTGGCGTAATCTTTTAGCATTTGAGCCCCTGAATGACGATTATTATTATGAATATTTTTAATTATTTAGATCGTCTGACTCTAGCACAGCCGAATATTAACCAGAAGGTACTAATCAGCCTTTCAAGGATGTCTTGGTGGAGGATTATTATCATAAGGGTAATAATCGTCGGAGTAGTCATTGTCGTGATAATCTAGCTCTGGTGGAAAGAAATCTTGCTCATCAGGTTCGTATTCATTAAAGCCAGGCTGATCAAATTCAGACTCATCGTAATAAGGTTGATCAAATTCAGTTTCATCGAAATCGGGACCTTGGGGATCAGGCCCACGACGCATAAATGCGTCATCGTCGTGCTGCCACGAATCCTGCTGCCATTGCATATCATCTTCAGGTGGTTCGTGATCCATCCAAAATTCTTGATCATCCATATCGATACCAATGCGCATACTCTCATTGGAATCAAACAGATCATCCGTGAATTCTGGTAGCTGTACTTCAAAGCCTTCGATGAAAAATTCAGCGTCTGATAATGGGAAGCCTTCTAACCAAACTTCATCGGCTAATTCAAAAATTCGGTGATGCGGTAAAGCAGCCCAATCATTGACGATGAAAACGTCGTCGCGAACTTCCCCCTGCATGCGTAACGGTTGATCAAGTTCAGGCTGTTGGTCAAAGGCTAGCTTCTGTTGCCCTAGCCAATACTGGCCATCGATCGCACTGATTGGCCCAGCTAGTTGAATATTTTGCTGAGTCTTAACGATTAATAACGTAGCTTTAATCTGTTGGTTGGGCATGCGCAGCCCACTGATGGCGATTCGCTCACCCGTTTTGAGCTGCTGTTGGCTGAGTATGTCACCAGACTGATTAACGATGCGAGTTTCGGCATCCAGCAAAACGCTTTGACCGAGTAGGGAAAGCTGAGCTGTTTTATTTTTGCCGATATCGATCGATTCTAAATTGGCAATCACATTAAACAATAAGTGAACTTCTAAAGCTTGGTAGTCACTGTCATCTAACGAGTCGGCTAATACCGCGACCATTTGACCTAAGCGCAGATCACTACGCTGGGCCTTGGCTCCTGCTATTAAGTATTCGGTGCTATCAGGTAGTTGAATATGGCGATCATTTACCCAGATGCTACCGAATGCTGAAATAGGCCCTAAAATTGCGGCTTTCCCTGATGCTTGCTTGCCCGATCCACCCAAACCATTTTCGATGATGTATGGAGCTTGTCGGCCACTTCCACCCAAGCCATTATGAAAGCCATTGGCTTGAGCTTGGTGTAAGTTAATTTCTGGCGTATTACCGCTGCCGCCCAAACCATTCTCGGGTAGGGTATCTGCTTGGCGGCCACTGCCGCCAATTCCGTTGTATTCTATTTGGCCGGTATTTTTGAATCCTTGATTCGCACTATTGTAGGCACTCCAGCGGCTGTCGTGACTGGCACAAGATGCGATGAGTAAACAGCATGCTGCAATAAGGGCCCTAATCATGCTGAGGCTCTTTGCTATTTAACTGATCAGGCTCGTCAAAAACATAGAGACCGACATTGATGCGTTGAGTCTCAGTCTGTGAGTCGATCAATTCATCTTGTTGCTTAAGCTGTAAAGCGCGTTCATTCAGCGCATGTAACAAGGCCATACCTTGATCGTTGGCAAGCTGTTTTAATTCTGCAATGGAGTCTGTAGAGAGCCCATCGTAATACAGGCAGCGTTCAAATTTAGCCGCTTCAGTATTATCTGCGTTACCGCTATTCAGTACATTATGAGTCGCTGTTGCTAAGTGATCGGCGACATTCATGCCTAAAAAGAAAGCTTTCTCATCCATGCTATGACTAGGAACAAATGCGCCTGGGGCGAGTGTGATGAGTTCATTTTTGTCATCATCTTGGGTAATAGAGACTACTCCCAAGCGTAACCATTCATCTAATACGACCCGTGCGCGAATGTCTTTCTTACAGACTTGTTCGACTAAACGCTCAAAAGAAGGCAAATCTGCTTGAGCTTTAAAAGGCAGAACGAGTGGCGATTTATGTTGGTCTAAAAATTCAGACTGCCCAGACCAATGCGCAGCGAGTTGCACCCCAATGCTGATGTTCTCAGGGTTATCATTCACCGCATCATCTTCATGGCGTAAGCGTTTAATGTCTTTACGGTGAATTCCCGTGAGCAAGCTGATCCGTGTATCGGTTTGTGGCTTACCTTCAAGGGGGAAGTCTTTGTCTGCGATCTCGACATAGGCTTGTTTTAACCATTGCTGAAATACAGGGAACGTAATTTGAAAAGATAATAGCAGGCGCGCAAGCGGACGCAGCACTCTGAGGACTGCATTTTCAACGGCTTTGGGGATGCCGGTATGAGAATTGTTAGGCGTATTTTGGGTATCCATAGATATATCTTAATTCAACGAGGGATTTTTTCCCACTTTTATTTGACAAGGGAATATTTCCCTCGTACATTGTAATTGTCCTTGAGGGAAAATTTACCTCGATGTAAGGATTTGATGTATTCATAACTAAAAATACAAATAACGATGGCATTGCCTAAGGGTAAGTCGTCAGGAGTCGATCATGAAATCAACAGATAATCATTCAGCTGTAAGAAAGGGTTTAAGCAACTCGGTGAATAAGTTGGCTTTTGCCACATTCGCTTTAGGTAGCTTGGCTTTGGCTTCTTCTCAATCTATGGCAGTAGAGCAGAGAATTATTGGCGGCACGGATGCAACCAGTGGAACTTATCCTTGGATGGTCTCATTGCAAAGTAAAGATGGTAGCCATTTTTGTGGTGCCAGTTTGCTGGATAAACAATGGGTTCTAACGGCTGCTCATTGTGTTGAAAGAGAGACTGCTGATGGAATGCAGGTTGTAGTGGCTGATTACAATACAGGCCAAGCGGATGCAGGTGAGATAAAAGCGAATGTCGAAGCGATTTATATTCATCAGCAGTACATAACAAAGGGTGGTGAAGATCATGATATTGCGCTATTAAAGCTGGCGACAGAAGTTGATAAAACCCTAGTCAATGCTGCGAGTAATACCTTTATCGACGGCCTTGCTGTTTCAACTCCACTGACAGTGATTGGCTGGGGTAATACCAGTACGACAGGTGAATCCTTCCCTGACATATTACAACAAGTGCAAGTTCCACTTTCTGATCATGAAGCCTGCAAAACTGCGTATGCCGCAGTTGGCCAAACAGTGACCGCTAATATGATTTGTGCTGGTTTTGCTGCGGGTGGAAAGGACTCCTGTCAAGGCGATAGCGGCGGCCCTCTTGTTATAGAGTCGGCAGGTAGTTGGGTGCAAGTCGGTGTAGTGAGCTTTGGAGAAGGCTGCGCGCAAGCTAACTTCCCTGGAGTTTATACCCGAGTAGGCAATTACATTGATTGGATTGCCCAGGTTAAGAGTGGCGAAGTTCCAGTACATACCGGTCGTCCTGGTGAGCCAATGCCCGACATGGCTGAAGAAGTACTAGGTTTACCCGATTTTGCTGATTTTATCGTCACCAACGGCGAGCAAATGGTGAGCCAAACGATGACACTTAAAAATCCGAGTGATGCCAGCGCTAATTTGATGGTGAGTGCCATGGCGGTTACAGGCGCGGAATTTAGTTTGGCGGATAATCAGTGTGAAAACCAATCGATAGCGGCAGATGCGAGTTGTAGCTTTAAGCTGGTTTATACCCCGAATGACGATGTGAAGTTCTCCGAAGGTAAGTTAACACTAACCACTGATCATAGTGAGCATAAGAATATTGAAATTGAGCTGTTCGGTAGCGACAAAAAATCGTTAGAAGGTGATGGCTGGTACGACGATGGTACAGATGCTTGGAACCCTAACGAAGAGGGTGGCTTCGATGTGAATTGTGACATGTTGGGTGAAGATGGTAGTGCTGAGCTCGGGCTAACGGTAACAGGTCCTGGTCGCATTAGTTTTAGTGCTTCAGTCGCAGAAGGCAATCGCCTAGCTTATAGCGTTGATGGCAAAGCCGTTCGACAGTTTCGCAAAAAGCCAGGTGGCGGATCTGAGCAGCACAATACTGAATTAGGTGAAGGTGAGCATCATATCGATTTCGATTTTGAAGGTGATGAGTGTTCGGGAGATGGTATTGATGACATCAACATTGATGTTGAAGGAAGCGATGATTTTGATGGTGACTCCAATACAGACTCTAATACCGATAGTTCAGAAAGCGAGTCGGATGCCGAAGAAGAGAAGAGCGCCACCATTACGGTCGCAGGAGCATTTAACCCACTCACTTTACTACTTAGTTTAATGCTTCTTCCTTTGTTAGGAGGTCGCCGCCAACAGAAATAGTCAAATTCATAAATGAATGTCCTGTGTGTTTGGGGGGCGAAAGCCCTCCCTTTTTAGCCTTTTTTTAATGCAGTAGAGGTCAGTATGAATACGATCAAAAACCTATCATTCTTATTTGTTTTTATCATGGCAGTGATCAGTTGTACCTTACCCGCCGCGGAAGAGCGTTCATTGAGCGAATATCAGCGTCCTCTTGAGCTCGAAACACTCTATGGATTCACGCTAGCCAAAGAAAGCATCGTCATTACCATTATTAGTACCGGCTGTACTCAAGAAGAAGATTTTCATTTACAAACCTCACCAACCCCAGAGGGTTATGATGTAAGTATTATGCGAACTAAGCCAGATCGGTGTCGTCGCGCGCCAATGTATGAACAAATTCGAATTCCTCTTGACCATTCGAGAAAAAATGATCACTTTAGAATACTGAATTCGGTAAAGATGAAACCTTAGCGTGCAATTAGTATTAAAGAATAAACAACAGCCTATGCAATCAATGATCGTCTGGGCTTTTACCTTTCCTATCATGGCGATTCTGGGACTGTTAATCAGTATGCAGACACTTGCCCAGCAATCGATCCAGACCAGTGTATCGAGCTATGGATTTGTCGGTGATTATGGCCTAGAGACCGATACTTTCACGCTAGCCACTCAAGCATCAATTAAATATCAACAAGATCAGTGGTCGCTGCGTTTTACCCAGCCCTATATATTTCAAGATGGCCCGGCTGAACTGATCCTTTTAGAGGATGGTGAAACCGATGAAGTATTTCTGGTTGGCAGCGAGGAAAGAAAGCAGCGTAATGGTTATTCTGATCCGAGTTTAAGTATGAGTTATAGCTGGCCTAAAAAATCGAAAACAGGCCGCTGGTCAGTTTCGGGGCGCTGGAAGATACCAACGGCTGATCAGCAGCAAGGGTTCTCTAATGGTCGCAATGAAGTGACCGCCAATATTAGCCGGAGTTATCGCTATAAACGCTGGATGTTTCACGGCAGAGTTGGGCGCCATTTACGTGAATATGGAGAGTTTGCTGATAATACCGCACGTAATCATATGAGCTTAGGGGGCATGTACTTTTTAACCCGACGTACTGGCTTAGGCATATCGCTTTACCACAAGCAAGCGACTCAAAGCCAAGTTGATAGCGTGCAAAGTTTCAATCTTGATATGCGAGTGCGCTTAGATAGACAGTGGCAGCTTGGGGCACATGCGGGTATGGGCCTGACAGACAGTGCGGCGGAATATTTTGCTGGCTTAGATTTGTCGTTCCGCTGGAAGTTGCCCAAATGAATTAATGAGTCTTGATGACTATTCATCAGTCAGACATAAACAGACGTTAATATTTAATAATAAAAATAATGAGATTAAATATGAGTACTGAACAACGAAGCAAGCAGTTGGAAATATCGGTCAGTCAACTACGTTACTATTCTTTATGGTTGCAGGTTGGCTTGCTAAAAATTATAACTCTGGGTCTATATGCTCCGTGGGGGAACCAGAGACATAAAGAGTTTCTATTAACCCATACGCATTGTGATAATAAAAAGTTTAACTTGTTACCGACTGCAAATAAGACGTTGAAAACACGCTTACTGTTTGGTCTTTGGCTAGTCATTTTGTTTGTTTGTATGCAAAGCTTACCCGCGTTATCTTGGTTATTTCAGCTGATGTTTTTGATAAGCTTACCGGGTTTTTATTTATCAGAAAAAAGAAATATTCTAAGCTCAGTTTCGTATGATTCAGTTCCTATTCGATTTAATTTATCGATTATCAATTTTTATAAATCAATCGCTTTACCTGTCGCCATCTTTTTATTGTTAGGCGCGATTATTTTAAATAGTGAAATGGTTGATAGCCAATTTTTAGCCAGTATAGAAACGAAAGAAGAGCCTTCCGTTTATGCCGAAGATTCGTACTTAGAGCGCGCAGAGCAGGCATTGCAGCACTCTGATCATAGTTTGGATCATCATGCAGACCATAGTTCACAGCATGAATTACAACATGGGAATGAGAACGAACACTCGGATGACGGTCTTTCAGCGGAAGAAAAAGCGTATCTAGATGAACATGAAAAATCACATAACCACGGCAGTATTAGCTTATCGAGTTTACAGAAATACCAAGTGGCTAATCAAGGGAACCAATTTCTTCAGTATCTTTGCCTACTATTGTTGATTGCTATTGTGTGGCCGTGGATTGATTTTAAAATGATTCTCAACCGAGTTGAGAGCACGGGTTACTTAAAAAGTTCTTGGCAATTAAAAGGCGGTATTATTTCTTTATACGCACTGTATACAAAAGTGATGCTAGTGGTATTGAGTGTTATCGCGATGAGCGCTTTGCTTATCTCAATTTTCTTAATGTCAGACGAAGGCGGCAGTACAGAATTCTGGAGTAATGCATTAGTTCATGGTTTTTGGTTATTACCACTGGTGTTTGTCATTACAGTATTCGGATTTAATTTATTAATGCTATGGCGTAAGCACTGGCTTTTGAAAAATCTTGTTAGCAAGCAAGTGGCAATGACGAGTAATAGTTCATATTTCAACAGCCTAGTATTATCACTGACGAATACACTGTTTATGATTTCAACGTTGGGCTTGGCTATTCCTTGGTGTCAGTTGCGAACGTATCGCTATGTAACGACTCATTTGACGTTTGCTGGCCATTAATATCAATGCTCAAAAACGGCACGTCTTGTTCTTGTAACCAGCCAAGGCCTGCCTGCTCTGCAAGCATCGTCAGTGTGGCTAAGCTGCCTGCAACTAAGCATTGTGGTGCCAAGATAGTTACCGAAGCCCAATAATTAACCGGCCAGCCGCTATTCGCTTTCATTATATGGCAATAATGGCGGCCATTTACATTCATAAAGCGCTCGTAGTTACCGCTGGTGGCCATAGCGCCTTGATGCAATGTCATGTGTGAAATTGCTTGTTCTGGTTGCTGAGGATTGCGTATACCGATTTTCCAGCCAGATTCATCAGCCTTATCACCGATGATGCGAATATCTCCCCCTAGATCGACTAAGCCGTGTTTGATTCCCATCGATTGAAAAATTTCAGCCGCTTTATCGGCGGCGTATTCTTTACCAAAACCGCCAAAATCAATTTCCATGTTTTCTTGCGGTAAATAGATTTCATCTTGGTCCCATTGAATGGAAGGCCAATTAATCAGAGGCAATAATTTTTGCAGTTTGTCTTCATTAGGAAGTTTATTGGATTTGAAATTCCAAATCTGTCGTAGGATGCCAGAACTAATATCAAACAAACCGTTACTTTGCTGATGACACAGATCGGCATAATTCAATAACGCAGCGGTTTCGCTATCAATTTTAGTACTTTTAATGCCCGCATTTTTATTGATAGTTTGTAATAAACTGGTGTCACGATAGCGACTGAATTTTTGCTCTATACGCTGAACTTCAGCTTGAGCTTGTAAGCAGGCTTGTTGAGTCAGAGCTTGCTCTCCTTGCAAAAGAAATTTGCAAGGAGAAGCCATGGCGGTGAAATTATGTTGATGAAAATTCATACGCTAAGGTTAACTAGAATTTATAATCGACACCAGCAGTAAAGGTAGAAAAGTTTACCAAGGCAGGGGTTTCATCGTCACTGGCACCAAATAGCGCGAAGGATTCGCGGCTAGTATATTGCTGCCAGTCAAAATGGAAGGCCCAGTGTTCAAGTTTTAACTCAGTATTAAAACCAACGGTTATTGCACCATAGCTGGATAGACGATAATCACTGGAATTATCTTCAGAAGCTGGAGGATTTTCTTCTAGAGAATAAAAATCTGCTTTGGTTTGAGTGTAATAACGAACTAATGGTGTTGCGATTAAACGATAGTTACCTAGGTTTAGTGCCTGTGCCCACTTGATATCGATTGTATGAGAAGCAACTCCCCAATCATCGTAGTAATAACGATAATTTGAATGTAGAGCAGCTCCATCCAGTACATTAGCAAACTGCTTATGCTGCAGCGAGAAGGTGATTTGGTCACGACTTTCTGGGCGTCTATCTTCGAACTTATAAGGGTCCGATAAATAACCACTTAATTGGGTAAAACCAATGCCTGCTTGCAAAGTGCTGTATTTATCCAGAACTTGATTAATGCCTTCGTAGATAGAGAAGCTGCGTTTTTTACGGCCATCTGCTTCGGTACGAGAGGTGGATAGCTCAGCATCCGTTGGTGATAGCTCATCATTACTAACGGAAAGCGAACCCACCAAGGTTGTATGTTTATTGAAAATATCCAAGGTGCCATCAATGCCTAGAGCGAGAGATTGATAGTCATTTTCTTTGGAAAGCGCTAATAAACCACCAGCCGTTCCGTGGTCAAAATATTTCTTTGGTGCCAGTTTTATATCGACTCGTTGCTCTTCAATACTCGCGCCACTCATAACAAGAGTACTTTGGTCTTCGGCATTTTTATACGTTTGTGTCGGCGATGCTCCGCTCATGGTTTCAAATTGCAATTCACTGGCGAGATACCAAGATTCACCGATAGGCGTTCGATAACCAAATTGCTGAACATCAATCTGATAACGGCCTATTTCTGAGGTGAAAGTACGTTCTCTAGGAGCGTCCGCTTCTTGATAGCTGGTATAGCGATAACTGAATGTTTTATCGGTAGGCGCAACTTCTGCGTGACTAGGAATTGCCAAAGCGGCAGCCGATAGGGCGCCGAAGGCGGTTAACTTTTTCATGTGTGAATTCCTTTTCAGTTACAGCCGCAGCCGCCACCAGCAGCTTGACCGCCACCAGAAGAACCTTCTTTACTGAAATAAATATGATTATCGAGAGAGCCACCTAAGGGATCGGTAGCAGAAGTCATCACGTCTTTAGACAAATAACCTCGCTGCCAAGGTTTCACTGTGGTGCAGCCAGAAGCAATAACACAGGTTGCAATAATCGAAAGCAGAAAAATTTTATTCATAGTTGATTATTATTTCTTTAATAGCGTTGCAATTTTAGCGTTGAGCTCTTCACTATCCGTTTTTTTAAAACCTTCATGAACCAAGCTCACCTTGCCTTTACGATCGATTAAATAGGCTGTTGGCATGCCTTGCAAGCCATATTTATCCGGCGTAATACCCTTCACATCGCGTGCGGTAGGGAAAGCAACAGGGAACTCTTTTAAGAACTCCATTGCATCAGATTTCTCTTCGTCAAGGTTGATGGCAATTACCATAAACCCTTTTTTTCTTAAATTTTTATAAATGCTATTCAGGGCAGGTAATGATTGACGACAAGGGCCACACCAGGAAGCCCAAAAATCAACATAAACGACCTTGCCTTTAAATGAACTAAGCTGGATATCCCCAGCTCTTTCTAGGCGAGGTAATTTAAAGCCTGGAGCCGAATCACCGACACTAACAGCAAAAGCGCTGCTAGTATTTAGGGCAAGAACAAGGCTAGCCGTAATGGCTAGCGGTTTAATTAACTTGCTGATCATTCTAATGCTTTCCTTATGAGAAGATTGAGAAATCATCTACGTGTAACGGGAATCGAATAGCCAAGGTATTATCATGAATCCCTAGCTCTTTACGCAATGCGAGATTGACATGAGCAGGGGTTAATAATTGACCATTGGCATCAGGCTGTCCAGTCGTGCGGCTTAGTGTTTGAGCGCGGAATTTATCCGTTGAAGCACCAAATACATTGCCGCCTTTACCACTACCAGTTGGGTGCATCACCATGACGCTGGTGACGGGCCAATGATCTTTACCATCGCCTGAGTTGTAATATGGTGTGCGGCCAAAATCGCTACCGATAACAACTGTGGTTTTATCGGCAATACCTGCAGCTTCTAAAGCTTCTTGCAAATAAGCTACACCTTCAAGTAAATCACCTAAGCTTTGGTATTGACTATTATCGTGATTGCCATGGGTATCAAAACCCCCAGTACTGATATTCGCACTGGCCGCAACACCTGACTTGAACGCAGCAGCAACTAAAGACGCTTGGCGCTTAAAGC
>Ga0105348_1001009_pt1 | contig 19761 bp, 17 predicted proteins | sample EN8Hudsemesocosm_2_FD_83504 | JGI IMG/M metagenome (GOLD analysis project Ga0105348, IMG submission 83504) | Methane-oxidizing microbial communities from mesocosms in the Hudson Canyon - EN8C Hudson Canyon | ecosystem: Environmental > Aquatic > Marine > Cold seeps | place: Hudson Canyon... | reverse complement strand
TGCCAGTCTTGAACAAAAAGTCATGGATCGAACTAAATCCTTAAACGAATCCCTGGACGCACTAAAAACAACCCAGAAACAACTCATTGAGTCAGAAAAAGTGGCCGCCTTAACTGGGCTGGTTTGTGGCGTTGCCCATGAAATTAACACACCGGTGGGGGTCGGCATCACAGCCACCACCAGTTTAAGAGGCCATTGCGACGATGTAAGTAATCGTTTTCAACATGACGACCTGAGTCGCACAGACTTAGAAAACTACATTGCCAATTCTAAAGACTCGTTACAATTAATTGAAAAAAGCTTTAACCGTACCGCGAAACTAGTTTCCAGCTTTAAAGGAATCGCTATTAATAAATCAGAAGCGCCAGCCAGTAATATCAACGTACACCAACAGATTAAAAAAGCAGTGAACTTGTTCACCAACGCGCTAGAAGGAAATCCACCCTATATCCAGGTTAGCTGTTCCGACACACTGGCTGTTATCAGCCATCCTGATTTACTGAGTCAGTTATTGCTGCATTTAATGAACAATTCTGCCCTGCACGCCTTTACTGAGGACCAAGTAGGGAATATTTTTATCACCGTTGAATTACTGGAGAAGTCAGATGACATGCTACACCTCAACTATCGAGACGATGGCAAGGGCATCAAAGAAGAAGACATCGACAATATTTTCAACCCCTTCACCACAAGCAGCCGAGGTTCAGGACACGCCGGTTTGGGAACCACTGCCATTCACAACATTGTGACTCAGGGATTACAGGGGGCGATTAATTGTGAGTGCCCACCCGGGTCAGGTCTAACCTATCTGATAGAATTCCCGGTAGACGTTATCTCGACATAACTGCCTTGCAGCTAGCACAACAACTCAAAGCACACTAATCGCAAGTACAGAAATCCCAGGCACAGAAACCAGCCTCGTTCCTATGGATATTGGCTTCATAAAATACCGTGTTAGAATCGCCCTGATATTTTACACATCTGATTTTGCACAACGGATTTTCCATGGACACGCTCAACACTCAAAGCCACATTACCGTTAACCAGAAGATCGACAACCAACAGACCACATCTTGGGATTACCCTACTCCCTTCATTCTGCCCGTTTCTGTTCAGGCAGAGGATATCGACAGCTATCAACACGTGAACAATTCCGTGTATGTGCGCTGGCTTGATGAATGTGCACGGGAGAACTCAAAAGCTTCCGGTATCGACCCTGATACAGCGAGTGAACTAGGTTATGGCATGGCCGTGCGCGATAGCCACATTACCTATCTAGCGGCAGCCTACTTGGATGATGAATTATTAGTGGGTAATTGGATGACAAAGCATGATGGCCGCTTACGTGCCACACGGCAGTTTCAAATTATTCGACCATCGGATGACACCACTGTGCTACGAGCCACGCTGGATTATGTGTGTATCAATATATCCACGGGGAAACCCAGCAAGATGCCGACACTGTTTCGGGAACAGTATGTTATCAATGAAGCGTTCCATAACTAAACACAACTAAACCGCTTGTTGATTTTATTGCTGGGTCATTTAATGTGCCGAATCGTTTATTACTCTCCATATTAATTCTGAGCTATTAGTTTTGAGCTATTAGTTCTGAACCATGTTTCTGTATTTTTCAATCAAGCCTGTTTTTTTCATCTCTTTCAGCGTCGTTGCCACCTTGAGCACCAGCGATTTATTTTTCTTGTGCAAGAAACTGTGGCCAGGCACTTCTTCCATCACACCCACATTGTGGAGCAACACTTCGTTGAATTCATCCAACATAAGTACTTCTTCTATATTGGCCTTAACATCAATATAAATATCGGTACGCTTAAACATTACCTGCCGTATCCCCTGTCGAACGGAGATCGCTGTTTGCAGATAGTCCGGTTGAACAATCGCGGGCAATAAGGTTTCCGTTTTTTTTATACCAAGGCGGTGTCCTACGTTAAGTTTGGTACCCGATAGACTTTGCCAGCCATCCAGTTTAATAGCAGGATTGGTTGAATACGCTGAAAAGCTGATCATAAAATGCGGTTCATCCACCAATATTAACTCAGGGTGCTTGTCACCATAACTTGGTACTCGGTGGATCTCTCCATCAGCTTGACCTGCATCAGAAATGGCCGAGGCTCTCGCCGCCGGATAACCCTTATATTCAAATGCATAGCCAAGTCGCCTAAATACTTCTGTATAAATAAGTAACAACCAGCGCCCGTGAAAAGACGCTTTCGCGCCATCAGAACCCACCATCGTTATGGTTCTTAATGCAGCCGAACCAGCAGTTACTAAGTCTTCAGTTACGACTACGCTAGGTACAACATCAGCAAGTACGACATTGACAGGTATCGCCTTAGTCTGATCGGCAGATACCACCTTAGCCTGCATCACACAGAGCGATAAAACGAAGACTAAAAGATAGAAGCATTTCATTCTATGTCGCGAACTCATCAAGCCACTGATTAAACAAGTATAGGTAGTTCGTACCCTTTTACCCAACTGGTGACATAACAAGATCAACCAAATAGCTGCCAGCAATTCTTCACGCAACCTTCCAAGCGAACGTTTCCAAACGAAACCTTAGTAATAGAGAAGCATAAAAAAACCCTCAGCGACCTAGTCGCCAAAGGCTTTCTGTTAACGTTTTACAGGTTTAGATAATAAATAGAATATTTACCCAGCCTGGTAAAAATTAAAATTACGCAGTACCAGGTGAATCAAGCCGCCTAATACCAACAAAACAAAACCAACGACTCCGCGCACAAAGATAAAGTTGATGGTCATAGCCGTCGGGATTACGTGAGTTTTTTCAATAGAAGCCTTCTTATGAAATCCAATTTTCGCAATAGCAGGGTCGGCCACCATATCCAGAATATCCCGGCGGCTGCGGTAGCGCACAATACCAACTTTATCCCAATCCTCCGCACCATCGGGATGAATAAATCGCCCCTGAATATCAGAAACAAATACAGGAATACTCCCACGCTTTATAAGCAAGGGCATAATCCCTTTGCCATAGCGATCGTTAGCATCCATCACGTCGTCACCAAAACCTTGATCTTGATGGTCGGGGTAATAGGCTTTGTCCCGAAATTTCATGAGGTTCACCATAAAATATTCCTTACCATCATCTTGTCTGGCAAGCTCGCGAAACATTTCTAATCTCTTTGTTTTCTCCGGATCTTCGTTAGGGTTATGAAGGGCCTCTATCTTTGCCATATAGCCATCCACTTCGGATTGCGTTAATGGTTCACTGGAACCCCCATACCAACTAATAAACAACCCATAGAGGAGAATAAATACGACTATTAGAATTTTAGGGCCGGTTATGAAATTCATTATTATTTTCCTTTATAGGCTATCCGGTTGGCTTCCGGATCGGTAATAAACGGTGGCGTTAGTTTTTCAAAGGCGGGATTAGGATAAACACCTCGCGTGATTAAGCCTGGTAGTATGCCCGTCTCTGCGAGCACATCAGACAACCAAAGTTTTGTCTCATCCGGCAAATCAATATAACGTCGTTGCAGTATAGCAAAGGTGCCTGCACGGTAATCCATCCGTTTAAAGCTCGATTCAACACCATCCACCGTCACTTTAAAAAACTTCTCGCACTTTAACATGGCATCAACATAACCAAAAGATATCGGTAGAAAGGTACGCGCAATAAAACCAATAAGTGCTAGTAAGGTTTCTGGTATGCCATCATCCACCGACAACCAATCACCGAATGCTTCCCGGCCCAAACCGCCTCGGGTATCACCTAACTGATCCAGTTCATCTAACCAACGACACACCATAGGCGCCGTTGTTTCCAGCATCATTCTAGACACGGCGTCTTTAAACATGTGTGCGCCCAATGGGCCATAAAACGCAAAGTCGGCTAATGAGGGTCTATCACCCAATAGATAGGAATAAGTGTGAAAATGTTTTTCCAAAATAGCGAGTAATTCGGCGAGTTGCTTATCAACGGATTCTTTTTCCTCATCGGTATTTAACGCCAATACTTTATCAAAGCCAGATTGACGATCATTGATCATACGAGCAACAGCCTTCACTTCATCCGCTGAAGAGCCATATCCCATGCCTCTAGCGATTTGATGACTTAACGATTGACTTGATTCCTCCGTTCCCCAACGAGTGCGCATTGCTGGCCTGGGCAGCCCTTCGTCCGAGAATTCTTCCAGTAGCCACATTATCCAAGCAAGACGATCGTCTTCCGGAATGGCAGCACGTTCCGGGTATTCCTGCTCAAACCATTCCATCATCGGCGTGCTGTCTTGCATGACCTTGTTATCTGGTGTGAGTACGACTGGCATAATCTGCATACCTACCAACTCAGGGATTTCACCCATAGCAGAGGCAAAGGTATTTTGCATAAACTTGTAGGGAATTTTTTTGTAATTGAAATAGGTGCGCATTTTATTAGAATACAGAGACACCTGATCCCACCACATGCGATAGCAGTTCGATTCACTTTCTGTGAGTTCTTTTTGCTTTGCTAATTCCTGTTGTTGCCGCTGCAAATTTGTTGTTGCTGTTTCTTTACTTTCTTCTGTCGACCCCGAACCAGCCATTCAAACTACCCTCTATTAATTTCTCATTGAACAAAACACGCTAAATACTTCATGCATGCTGCTTCGATTTCGTCTTCAAGTGCAGCAGACCAAACAACATGGTCTGAATATAGTCACTGGGTGTAATCAGCAGTCGTTTATACAGCGCTACCTCTATGGTATTGGCCACAAGCAAAAATAAAGCAATACCCTGAAATACCGCTGAAAAGGGAACCGCGTTAGGCGCCAATACCGAAGCAACGACGACTACCCAGATAACGGAGACTATACTCTTACTGATGATTATCGTTTTTTTATTCATGCTTCATTGAACTTCCGATTATGAGTGAGGCGCTCTATTACAGATAGCTTTCTATTGCAAACAGCTTTCTTTTAGAGAGCCTGTTCAGGAAATCCCTTAAGACAACGCGCGTCCTCACCCAATAACTGAACACCCACAACATCACGTCAAGCAGCTCGTTATAGAGACAGAAAAATTTATAACGAAAGAGAAATACCCGTGCTAGCAGGAACACCACCCTTGAGAAAATTCTTGTACCAGGATTCCACCTCTGTTTTACCTTTACCCTCAACCACATTCAACCAGCTTGAATCACCCGCTAATTCTTTCCAGTAGTTATACCCCTTTCGTTCAAATTCTTCAGCGCCCCACTCTTCTACGCGTTTACCTATATGTGCAGGCGCAAAAAAGAATTTTGGTTTAGGCCCCGGCAAAGCCTCTTTTTCTGATGTTACATCCGATTTATCCCAATGGGTCGCACCTACGACAAATGTGCACTGAAGCTGGTCTTTTAAGTGATGGTGTAAGTCGCTCATCACACCACTATCGCCAGACATATCAATATAGGCGTAACGTTTGTCCGTAGGAATGGAATTTATTTCATCGTATGTCACCACAGAATCATAGCAACCTAGATTTTCTACAAACTCTTTATTGCGTTTCGAGGTAAGTCCTAGCGCTTTGACTTTACCTTTGGAGTAACGATTTAACATCTGCCCCAAACCAATGCCGGTTTTACTGGATGCACTTCCCACAATAATCGTATCAGCATCAAAGTAATCGTGATCATCCAAAAAGTCCTGCAATACAAAACCCGTTGCAAATAATGGGTAAAGAATCATGCGCTCATCTTCTAAGGCCGCGTCTTCTGAACCGGAAACAACCTTAGAGTACTGATTATACAAAGGTGGCAAATTCTGGCGATGTTCCACCACATCCATAAAGCCACCTTCAGACACTTTACCCGCATCAACAATCAAGTGACTCGACATGGGGTAAAAACCGTAAAAACGCTCCCCTTCTTTAATGTCCGGATTATTACTTTTTATTACATCGGCAAAACCCCATACCGGAATACGCCCCCAGCTATCGTCCTGCGTCGGAAATAACTTCCAGTACCCAATAAATTCACCGGACACGGCATAACCCACATTATTCGCAGTAAATGCAAACTTATCAATTTTTAACAACACCTGATTATCTGCCAAGATTTCAGGCAAAGGGGATTCATAGACATTAGACGTTGTAAATTCCGTTTTCTTTACGAGGAAATCGGTGCAGGTCATGATTTGTATCCTGAGTAAAATGATGGGCTTTAATGTAACGATTTTAATACCGCGGCTTTAAATAACTAACGTTTACGAGCCGGTATCATTCAAGCATTTGTTCAATGCACTTTTTGATAGTCCGATTCTGCACCACCCATACATCACTTGTTAGGGCTGAGATGCACCCGTCCTTTGCTACCAGGCCAATGCACCAATAAGCCGTAACCACTATAAATCTGTCTCAGGATCAAATAATGAGTGATAGAGGTATTTCAATGACCAACAGCTCCGCCACGCAGGTTCGACTTGCGAAAAACACACCAGGCATACCGGACGCCAGCTTCTGGAATTTCACCCACGACCCGGTTGAAGCACCCAAAGAAGGTGAGGTAAAAATAAAGCTGCACTATATTTCCATCGACCCGGCAATGCGCGGCTGGATGACGCCCATTAGAAGTTATATGCCACCGGTTCAAATTGGCGAAGTGATGCGTGCGTTTGGTATTGGTGAGGTTATTGAAAGTAAAAATAATCAATTTGCGGTTGGTGATTTCGTGCATGGGTTTACCGGAGTGCAGACAGAAGCCTCTTTAGACGCCACCTTCCTGCGTAAACTAAACCTGGATGATGCCCCGTTAGATGTGCAAATGGGTGGCTTGGGCTGGCCTGGATTTACCGGCTACTTCGGCATGACGGATATATGTAACCCACAACCCGGTGATGTGGTGGTGGTTTCCGGTGCCTCCGGCGCAGTAGGTGAAGTTGCGTGCCAAGTAGCTAAATACGCCGGCGCTTATGTTATTGGTATAGCCGGCGGCGAGAAAAAATGCGCCTACCTGCGAGACGAACTCAATTTGAATGCGGTTATTGATTACAAAAATGACGACGTAAAAGCCAAGCTAAAAGAAGTAGCGCCAAAAGGTGTTGATGTTTATTTCGATAACGTGGGTGGTGATACCCTCAATACCGTGTTGGGTATGATTCGCTATAAAGCACGCATTGCCGTATGTGGTGCTATTTCCCAGTACGCTAACATGGACAAACCACAAGGCCCTGGTAACTACATGAAACTGATCTCTTCCAGCGGCACCATGCGTGGTTTCACCATGAAAGATTACCTGATGCAAATTCCGGAAGCCTCCCAGCAATTAGCGACTTGGTACAACGAAGGTCAGCTAAAAGTGCAGACCCACGTTGTTGATGGCATTGAAAATTTCGCCGACACCTTGCAGATGCTTTTTCACGGTAAGAACTTCGGCAAACTTATGGTTAAGTTGTAATAAGCAAAGCACTAAGTAAGGCATTAAACACAGCAGGAACCTTAAGACAACGAGCAGAAAGGCTACAGCCTTTTCTGCTCACTTTTACACTCATTTTTTACCCTCCCCTTCCACATCTTCATCAACAAACACTCACTGACCTTACACAGCAAGATAGCAATGTCATTGATTAAGGACCATTGATTGGGCAATACACAAGAGCATCAAGAACGGTACAAGGCCATTACCGACCAACGAATTCTTGATGCATTTATCGCGAAGCTTAATACGAAGTTAAATACAACTTGTATTCTTTTTTCTCCATGCGCCAGTTAACTTGAAATTGGCAGATAGATTTCAAACCAATGTCCTCAAGCAATTCGTCCGTTGAACTTTTTTGTGCTTCAGGAATAGCTTGGTATATATCGATTACGCGCTGTAAACGCCATGCAACATAGGTTGTCGCAGGACGAGTAAGGGGGACATCGTCCAGAAAGGTTTCTATCTTGGCAATACCAGGCTTCACAGGCTCGCCGGTGTCCGCCTCTACTTTAGGTAAGCGTTCATTACCCGCATTAAGCGTTTCAAGTGCCATATGCCCAAACACAGAGGTAAGATAACGCAGAACATCTTTCATAGTATCTGCTAAGTAAAGTTCGCCTTGGTCAGAAATACCGGCAGCGGAGTGCATATTTTCAATCCAGCGGGCGAGATGTAGGCAATGCCGACGTATATAGTTACTAGCATCACAAGGGTCATGATAAAGATGACCAAACATGCCATTCATTAAACCCAGGTCCGCCAAGCAAGGGCGGCCTCCTAACATAAATGGGGTTTCTTTTAAGTGTGCATCGAGTAAATCACAAAACTTCTCAGTGATCTTTATTGATGCTTGATGTATCTCTTCGCGGTCTTGCCCGACTTTTTTGATACGGTCCTGAACACCATTCGCAATCTCAAGGGACATGTCTTCCGCAAGCTGCAAATATTCTGGTTTCTTTACACCTATGGCAGGAAGTGTTTTAAATAATTGTAATGCCCACTCGCGAGTATCTTCCGGAACCCATCGGTAATAAATCATTGGAATAGCGAAAAGTTCATCCGCAACCAATTCCAGAAAGCTTGCTATGATACTAAGCTCTGGATCTTCAGGCATTACTGGTCGATTGGGGTGAAGTCTCTCTAAGGCTTCTACTATGTCGCAACTGTCCTTTAGTATCTCTCCGTTGGGACAGAAAACTACCGGGAAGAAGTGATCTCCCGTGGCAGGAATCACCCTTTCTAATATTGTATGAAAATTACAACCAATTTCCGTATAGGGGATACGCTTATACTGCAAGCAGGCACGTACCTTTGCCGAATAGTAAGAGGCCTGTGTTGCAACAAGTTCATAGTCAGGATTCGTCATAGCTATACCAATAATGTCGATTTATAGAATGACTCCACTATGCCGCAACTCAGTATAGAATACATTTTCTCTAGGTTAGTAAAGGTCATGAGCAGTCAATGAGCGACTTAAATCATTGTTTAAATGGGCTTTATTATCTACATTATTGTCAGGAGATATCGCTAAACTTATTACCCAAGACAATGATTTCAGCCCCTTCAAATGAGATTATTAGGTAATAAATGAGGCAGCAACTTAAGAGTATTTAGATCGCCCTATGTCCATATTTCACGAATCCACAGAATTAATTGAAATGGCCATCAAGGGCCTATTTGATTCAGGTATAGACGGAGAGAAATTCTTTCGAAAATTTGGACTTAATAAATCAGAGGCGGTTTCGGATAATAAGGACTTTTATAAACAGTGGGTAACTAAGTCTTTAGAAGAAAGAGTCTATTTTTTAAATGCACTGGTAGAATTCTCGGAAGACCCTGACCTTGGGCTTCATGCGGGGGAGAGATTCAAGTTCGGCAACCTTGTGGAATATTTAATACTCAGCAGCAACACGCTTTTAGAAGGCTTAGAAACAGCTGGTAGATATAAACGCGTTCTCTCGGATTTCCTACAAACAAATGCGGGGCTACATAACAAGTCCTGTTATATTTCCATTGGCATGCTAGACCACCGCCTCATTCAAGAGGCTATTTTAGTACATTTATTTAGATTTCTTCGATTCGCGACGGACAATAAATTTAACGCACACAAAGTGTGCTTTATGCACGAGAAACCAGATAATATCGCTGAACACGAGCGTATTTTCGGTTGCCCAGTGGAATTCAGCGCGAGCTCCAATCGGATTTACTTTTCGCCAGATATATTGAAGTTAAAGCCTTCTTTGGCGAATGCTGAACTTAATACTAACTTAAAAATAATTGTAGAGAATAAACTCTCTGGGATTGAGGAAAAAACGAATCTATCAAAAACTAAGCTCACTATTTACGAGCTTTTAGGTAACACGAATGTGACTTTAGAAGTAGTCGCCGATAGATTATGCATAGAGCCCACGAAGTTGAAGTATCAACTCATTAGCCAAGGCACCAGTTTCACAAATCTACTCAATGAGCGTCGTAGTAAATCAGCAATATATTTGTTAACAAAAACTCATAATTCGATAGATAGCATTGTCCAATCACTCGGATTTTCTGAGACAAGTTCTTTTTATCGGGCATTTAAACGCTGGCACGGGATTACGCCTATTCAATACCGAGAAGCTTATTTAAAGGGGCTATCTAAGAGATTATATTAAGGACGTAGAATAAGTGAATTAGATAAATTATGGATTAGCTTATTAGCGCCACTCCCCTCGCAGCCATCCGCTGACCTTACACAGCAAAATAGCGTATTTAGCCAATAGTAGTCTAAATACTCTATTTTTGTGATTTGCTCGATGCCAAATATTCCCCAGATCCTTACAACCTTCCAACATAAAGATCGATTGACCGTAGAACATAAGCATCTCTCCTCAAAGACAATGGTGAACGACTTTAAGTGCCATAAAATAGACCTCAAATGCCACAAGATATACCTTAATTTCGGGCACAGACACAAAAACCAATAACTGCAAGTAATCACCACGGTATTAATAGCGATACAGACAAACTCAATCCGTGGCGAAGTATCAAACTAAATCAATGGGTAGAAACGTTATGACATCAAATAAAACTGTAGCTGCGCCAATCGTTAAAGCCCTTGTTGAAGTGCTCATTGGTCTGGATATACCGGCGACTAAATTCTGCCGCGACCTGGGTATCGACGCCGCCATACTGAATTCGCCCCATGACCGAATTTCTGAATTGGATTACGCAGCACTTATGCAAATGGCCCGGTCTTCATCAGATATTCCAGACTTAGCACTCCAAATCGGAGAACGCTTCTTACCATCAGCCTTGGGTATATACGGCTTTAGCATGATAACGGCCGATTCGATGCGAGAAATCGTAAAACGATCGCAAAAATATCAGCACCATATAAGTAACTCATTAAAAATCGACATCAGCAGAAACGAGAATAACTATGAAATTAGCTTTGTTATTGATGCACCGACATCCGAGATCACTGATTTCATTATGGATTTTTCCATGGCCCAAAGCTTGAATGCGACCCGCTGGATATTGGGCAATAAAAACATGCAGCCTGTGGCAGTTTATTTGACGCGCCCAAAACCAGAGAACCTGACAGACTACGAAAAGTTCTTCCAATGCCCACTACACTTTAATCACTCAACAAATATCCTGGCGGTCTCTAAACAGGACTTTGAACGCCCATCCCCATCCAGAAATAAACAACTGGATGAAATTAATGAATACGAACTTCAGCGCATAGTAGCCAGCAGCGGCGAGCAAAGTTTAAGTCAACTGGTGAAAGAACAAATTATAAGCCTGTTTCACACTGGGGATGTTTCTATGGAAACAATCGCTCGTTATTTTAATATCAGCGAAAGAACATTATTAAGACGATTAAAAGAAGAAGGCTTCACCTTCCTGGAACTGGTTGATCAAACCCGAAAATTTCTCGCAAAACATCACATTGAAAAAACTGAATCCAGCTTTCAAGAAATCACCTTTGCTCTTGGTTTTAAAGACTCAAGCACCTTCTATCGCGCTTTCAAACGCTGGTATGGACAAACACCAAGCCAATTCAGACAACAACGTCCTGCTCTTAAACCACCAACTACCAACAAGTATGTGCACTATACCAATACGTCCTTATAAGGCGCTTTCAAAGTAGGTGAAGGCACTTATTTTCACCCGCTTTGATATTACCTACTCGCCTCATCTTAATATAGCTGCCGCTATACGGCGGCTTTCCACCGACGCAAAACCCAACCCGTTCTTTAACGCTTTGATTTTTATACCTATTTTATTACATAAGATCCAGTAAGCCTGACAGGCTTCAACCGAGGATGCACCCATCTATGCGCCACACCCTATTGCCCGCTAAATAGTTTTCCATGCCATAAAGGGACAATGTCGACATGCTTTAGGTGTCATAAGATAGTGCCAACAGTGCCAACAATGGATATAAAGATTGGCGTTCTTATTTGGATAAATGAGAAGAATCTACGCATACTCTGAGTAAACCATTATGACCGATCAAAAAACAGTATCAGCCCTCATCGTTAAAGCCGTTATCGAAGTACTCATTGAACTTAATCTACCAGCCAATGAATTCTGTCAGAAACTTAATCTCGATATGGATACTCTAACATCACCTCATGACCGGGTTCCGGAAGCCGCCTTTGGCGGGCTCATGCACATGGCTCGCTTGCATTCCAACATACCAAGCCTGGGACTATTAATCGGCGAACGTTTACTGCCATCCGCCTTAGGCCAGTTTGGATTTAATCTAATGACAGCGGATAATGTTCAGGAAGTCATTAGTCGAGCAATGAAATACCAACAGCACCTAGGCAACTCTATGAGCCTTGATATAGAGCATGACACTGACTATTACACTGTTAGCATTAATATTGACATGCCTCACAGTGAAACCAGTGACTTGATCATGGACCTTGCAATGGCCAATGTCTTTCACAGTACGTGCTGGATATTTGGCAATAACGAGCTACACCCCAAGTCTTGTCATTTCACCCGAACCATGCCAGATAACATCAACGACTATAAAAAATATTTCAAATGCCCAGTATATTTTGGGCAGGAGTCCAACACTTTTGTGGCACCGATACAGCTCTTAGAACGTAAGAGTCCATCACGCAATAAACAACTTGATGAAGTTAACGAATATGAACTTCAGCGCATCGTGGCGTGCAGCGGCGAGCAAAGTTTAACCCAGCTAGTGGAAAAACAAATTCTAGAATTACTCCCCTCAGGGGATATTTCCATGGCCACTATCGCTAGCAACTTCAATATCAGTGAAAGAACCCTATTAAGACGATTAAAGGAAGAAGACTGCACATTCCTGGAATTAGTTGATCAAACCCGTAAAATACTCTCAAAACATTACATTGAAAAAACAGAATCTAGCTTCCAGGAAATCACCTTTGCCCTGGGCTTTAAGGACTCCAGTACCTTCTACCGCGCTTTTAAACGCTGGTATGGCCAAACACCGAGCCAATTCAAAAGGCTATGCCCTGCCCCTAACATCTCCAGCACCTCGCACACCAATGGTCCATCACACATGAGCAATTCCTCTTTATAGTTCACAGTTAAGGCAGGTAATAAGACAATATCACCTGCCTTAGCTAATCATCGCATTATCGATGCGGTGCTATGAGTTCATCTATATTGGGGTAGCTACCACAACTAGCCATTACAGCTAACTTCTACAACCACCCACGACTGCAGTTAACCAAACACCAACAAACTTATTTGGTTCTAAGTTATTTGTACCCCCGCACAACGGAACCTATCTCTAGTTAATCCATATACAGATTGGCCGCATAACCGCTTCTATTCCTTGAAGGGACAATGTTGACTGACTTTAGCTGACATATGATGAGTTCAATAAGCCAATAAAGGATATGAGGATTGGCCATGTGAATTAGGGATAAGTAAGCAAAGTAGCACTACGTTGAGCAAACTATTATGTCCGACCTAAAAACCATATCGGCCGCCATCGTAAAATCGGTTGCTGAGGTACTTACTGAGCTGAACCTACCTGCACAGAAATTTTGCCAGGAACTCGGTATCAATATGGCAACATTAGAATCACCTCATGGCCGCGTTCCAGAGAATGCCTTTGGAGGGCTCATGCATAAGGCGCGCTTACATTCCAGCAGACAAAACCTGGGGCTACTCATCGGTGAACGCTTATTGCCATCTTCCTTGGGACGGTATGGGTTTAGCCTTATGACGGCAGAAAATATTGACAAGCTTGCTAACCGATCAAAAAAACACCAAAGCCACCTAACCCATTCTCTGAACATTGAGACAAAACAAGTCGCTGCCAACTACATCGTAAGCCTGGATATTAAGGTGCCACACAGTGAAACTAACGACTTCATTATGGACTTTAGCATGGCCAATGTGTGTCACAACATACGCTGGATACTCGGTAATAACCGATTTCAGCCCGTGGCCTGCTATTTTACCCGCTCAGTTCCAGATAACGTCGAGGACTATAAACAATTTTTCAATTGTCCCGTATATTTTAACCAGGACTCAAACACGATTGCGGTTTCAATACAGGATTTCCACCGTAAAAGTCCATCTCGCAACAAACAACTGGACGAAGCGAATGAGCACGAACTCCAGCGAATTGTGAGCTACAGTAACGATCAAAAGCTGGTGCAGAAAATAGTGGAGGAACAAATTATCAAGCTGCTACCCACAGGAGATATCTCCATGGAAACAGTGGCGCGCAACTTTAGTATCAGCGATAGAACACTGTTAAGACGATTAAAAGCAGAGGGCTGCACATATCTTGAACTGCTTGATCAAACCCGAAAGTCAATCGCTAAACATTATGTTGAAAAAACGGAATCAAGTTTTCAGGAAATAACGTTTATGCTGGGTTTTAAGGACTCCAGCACCTTCTACCGAGCATTTAAACGCTGGTATGACCAAACCCCCAGTCAATTCAAACAACAAAAGGCTACAACAGCACCGGTTCTACCAAGTGCATTAGAACCAGCCATACTTGCCCAAATGCACGCCACTATAGTGTAAATATGAATGGAGATATGCGGACCAAATCGCCTGACAATGCAGCCTACAGTTAATAGTAAATTGTCATCTAAGGACGCTATGATGACACCTGATGTCACTTACTTTTGAGCATTTATAAGCTACATTAAACCTAGTTGGTAGAGGTTACTTTCAGGCTCCTCTATTAATTCCATGGCGGGGGTTGTGCGACCCCCGCCATATTTTTATACGGCTTATTATTGCCTACATCAGCACATACATCTTCAATTGATAACAGATCAAGTACCCCGTAATTTGTTCACAACAATTACTATTTTCTTCACATAAGTGTAATGACGAAAGCAAGGACTAAGCTTAAGGCTTATTACTAAAAGTCGTTTTAAGACTACACCTGGTCTGATAAAAAATATTTCTTATTCGTAGCTCCGCCTGCTCCCTAAAACATCTTAACTTCCAGCAAGTCGAACTGGGATCAACCGACAATGCACCCAGCTATAGGCCACACAAATTGCCCGACAAACAGATTCCTATGCCATAAAGGGACAATGTCGACTCTCTTTCGTTGACATAAAATAGGGCTAATCACGCCAACAAAGTATATGGATATTGGCATTCTTAGTTAGGATGAATTAGCAGAACCTAGGCATGCTCTGAGCAAACCCTTATGACCGACCAAAAAACAATATCAGCCCCCATCGTTAAAGCCGTAGTTGAAATACTCATTGAACTTAATTTACCGGCTAATAAATTCTGCAAAAAACTTAATATCAATTTGGACGCACTAACATCAGCCCATGACCGTATCTCTGAAACTGCATTTGGTGGGCTTATGCATATGGTTCGCATGCACTCCAATATACCCAATCTTGGGTTATTAATCGGTAAACGCTTACTGCCATCCGCCTTAGGTCAATTTTGGTTTAACCTAATGACAACCGACAACGAACAGGAAATTATTAATTGTTCAAAGAAATATCAACATCAACTGAGCAATTCTCTAAGCTTTGATATAAAGCAAGATGCTGACAACTACACGATTAGCATTGGCACCAACATGCCACACAGTTTGACCAACGACTTTATCATGGACATTGTCATGGCCAATGCTCATCACAATACGCGCAGGATACTTGGTAATAATGAGCTACGCGCCGAGGCTTGTCACTTCAGCCGAGCAGTGCCGGATAATATCGATAAGTACAAAGAAACCTTTGATTGTCCGGTATCTTTTGGCCAGGGTGCCAATACCATTGTCGTACCAATAAAGTACCTAGATCGTAAGAGTCTATCGCGTAATAAACAAATTGATGAAATCACCCAATATGAGCACCAGCATATCGCGGCATCCAGCGAAGAACAGAATTTGACCCGGCTAGTGAAGGAGCAAATTCTAAATCTACTTCCCACCGGAGATATTTCCATGACCGCTATCGCTCACAGTTTCAATACCAGTGAAAGAACCTTATTAAGGCGATTAAAGGCAGAAGGTTACACATTCTTAGCGTTAGTGGATCAAATCAGAAAAAGACTCGCAAAACATTACATTGAAAAAACAGAATTCAGTTTTCAAGAAATTACCCTTGCTCTTGGTTTTAAAGACTCCAGCACCTACTACCGCGCCTTTAAACGCTGGTATGGTCAAACACCTAGACACTTCAAGAAACTGCTAGCTGCAGAGCAAGTCACGGCTAGCACACTGTCACCTACAGCACATCAGATCTTATTACCTACCTAGCCTGCCAAACACTAAGAGCTAAATTTATTTATTACCTAAGGTAGCAGCAGACTCAGCCCCGTGAGTCACCGAGAGATAAAAATCGTTTGTCAGCCGACTCAATAAAGAGAACTTTCATTTAAAACTACTATAGTTCCTAGTAATGACAACTCATACTTAACTGATAATTTCTATGGGTAGCAATAGAATCACCGCTTAGCATAATCTGGAATTACTAACCGATGAAACAGCAAGCTTTAGTAGCGGCGTTTCTTTTAAGTAGCCTAGTTACATTTACGGATGCAGATGCTGATTCACAACGTGTGGAGGAACTGTTCGCTCTTAGCCTAGAAGACCTGTTAAAAGTGAAGGTTCGCACACCCTCTGCCTACACCAAGGTAGCGCCCGCCAGAAATCCTGCCTCTATCACGACCATTACCGCTGACGATATACGTTTGACGCCGGCGCGTAATATTAATGACCTTATGGAAATCTATGTGCCAGGCGCCTTTTACACCACCCACAATGAAGGTGCACATATGGGTATTCGCGGCATTATGAGTGATCGTAATGTGAAATTTCTCCTGCTGGTGAACGGCCGCAACCTGAATCAAAAAGGTCACAATGGCGTACGAACCGAATTGGATCATTGGGATATGACGGATATTCAACGTATCGAAATCGTGCGGGGCCCCGGTTCAGTTGTCAACGGACCCGGCGCCATTGGCGGTGTGATTAATATTATTACCCATACCGCTGAAACCTCACACGGCACAAAATTAGGGTTACAGCATCATCAGAAATATGATTCCAGCGGTGTTTCTATGAGCCATTCGGGTCAGCACGGAGAAGCTGCCTATTATGTCTACGCCAGCGCGGTACGTACTATGGGTGAACCGCACCGAGCCTTTCGTATGGATGGTTATGAAACCGAGGATAGAGACATTGGTGGCAAGCTACAGGATCATTATTCAGATTATGATAATAGTCCACAAGTTAAGTTACACACCGATATTCAATTTAACCCTGAATTAAGATTTTGGGGACGTTATACAGAAAGCGGGCGAGTAAGACCAACTATGCAAGCACGAACTCTATACGATGGCGTGTTAGAAAGTGATAACCAACAAGCAGCAAAGCAGCTCACCTTTCAGTTGGAAAACACCAACTTAATATCAGAAGATCTTTCTCTTCAGACCATTGTGAGCCTTGACTCCATGGATGTTGAATATAGAGAAGGCGACAATATTGGAAGTTTTGATAATCTACAAAACCTTCAGGCCAATTTTGCTGAAGACGAACTCTATTTAAAAACTATTATTAACTGGGACTATAGTAAACAGCTGGATGTTGCCTTTGGTGCGGAGTACTCCTGGGATCATCTAGGTCCCGGTTGGAATGATGATGACGATGAATTTATTTTAGGTGATAGTCGCAACATTATTAGCAAGGCGGACTCTATTCATCTAAGCACCACTGGCGGTAATGTTGACCCCGCCGATGCCGTATTTGCCGGTGATGGTTTTAATACGGATATGTTTTCCTTATTTGGTGAAGTCAATATTCAACCAGATGATAAAACTACCTGGCTACTATCTGCTCGGGCGGATTACCACAATATAGGCGGCACAGCGATATCACCGAGAGCAGCCTACAGCCGGTCGCTGGATGATAAAAGAGTTTTCAAAGCGATATTACAACGATCCGTACGGTTTAACACTATGGAGCAACTGTGGATACAGGACAAGCTGCAAGGGTCTACTGATTCGCCGGAGGTAATCAATAATCTGGAATTAATCCTCACTGATTATAGTTTTGAAGACCAACAATTTAATTATATTGCTTACGTCAGTGATGCGGAGTTCCTGGGTTGGAGTTTTTCAGATTCCGAAACAACCAATGTGGGTGAAGGTCAATTCGCGGGCTTAGAATTTGAATACAGCTTTAACTGGAATACCGGCAAGTTGGGTTTTAATTATTCATTCACCGAGCTACTGGATTTTGATATTGATCCTAGCCAACAAAGAAATGGCATTAGCTACAGTGATTACAACCGACATTCCGGTGGTTTCTTGTTGGATGGTTCCGGAAAAAGCTTGAATAACTGGTTTAATCAGGCGGCTAAGGTATGGGTGCAATGGAAACCTACACCCCAATGGCTACTGCACCTGGATGCACATCTGATATGGGAACTAGATGGCCCCCGTGATGGCATCAATGACACCATAGAAGCAACGGCGGGTGATCCTGCGCAGCAAGCCGCCATCGACAGGGAATATCTCATACTAAAAACGGATGCTTATGATCATGACTTTCGTCTAAATGCCTCATTAACCTACGAGCTAGATAAAAATACTACCCTGGGTGTTTATGGTCACAATATCATTGGCGCAAATGGGAATAAGCGCTATCACTATGACACTGGCAATGGTAACTCTCCGTTTGGACGAGCCAGATTTACAGAAGAGCCTCGCCATATTAGCTTTCGATTTAATGCCACTTTTTAATTTAATATGGCTAATAGATAAATTCCAAGAAACGATACAAACGAAATACTCACGAAGACAGCCTCTAACTGTTTAGATTCAACAGTAAAACGGGGTCAGAGTCGACTTTCTTCAGATCGACACCGCAACCAATTGAATAAACATTCCAACAAAGACCAAGCCCGCTGGAACGTAGGCACCAGGCTTCATAAATAACGACATATTCATCTGTACCGGGAAATTTATCGTCTTTTCCATAGCCGAGGTTTTGAAGACGTGGATATCGGCAAATTTAGGGTTGGCTACTAACTCAATGGCGTCTCGGCGACTTCTGTAACGCATCATCGCGGTTACGTGCCAATTTTCATCGGCATGAGATCCCCAGCTATCAATGAGCCCACCTACCTTTCGAGCCACAAACACCGGATGACCGCCCCGTAAAAACAGGGCTTTTGCAAAAGGTCCACTATATTTCGCTAACAAGGCTGCAGCATGAGTTTTATCGCCTGTAATAGGGTGCGCTATTTTTCCTTCTTTTACCCGCACAAAATTCTGCATAATAAATTCTTTGCCGTCATCGCTTCCCATGAACTCTCTAAGCACATCTGAATCGCTGTGTTCTGAGCCAGTAGAGTTTTGAATTCGCCTCATATAATCATCGATTTCATGATCTTTTATGGGGCCAGACCAATTGTAATACCACAAAACAAAAGCAACATATAAAACTGCTACCGCAAGCCACAAAGATACAATCACCGTTAAAACCCCTAACTAAGAAAGAAAGACACTAACTACATTCTGAAGATTTCTTAATAACAAATCAGACTTACCCAAGTTTCGATATTTGCTTCAAAAGCCCACCAAACGCTCGATTTCCCTGACGCTCAAAAAAACCATCCAACAAAGAGCCTATTATGGGTATAGCAATTGTCCCTCTCGAAACCCAAACAACCTTGGTGGCATCACCCTCTTCAATTAACGTTATCGTTCCGCCTTTATGCCTTATGGGTATGGGACTCGACTTTACGATTTTATAATCCAATCGATAAGGTCGTTCAAAACAGGTTATGCGTTCATCAAACTTAATCATACCTAAATCAACATGGCGGAGTGCTCCCCGACCATTT
>Ga0105348_1001006_pt1 | contig 19790 bp, 17 predicted proteins | sample EN8Hudsemesocosm_2_FD_83504 | JGI IMG/M metagenome (GOLD analysis project Ga0105348, IMG submission 83504) | Methane-oxidizing microbial communities from mesocosms in the Hudson Canyon - EN8C Hudson Canyon | ecosystem: Environmental > Aquatic > Marine > Cold seeps | place: Hudson Canyon... | reverse complement strand
CGGGATTAAATACAGCGGCGTTTCACTGTCAATTTTAAATAAATCTTTTTCGAACTTAGGCAACTGCCCGGTCCCCTGCAAGGTCTCGGCATTGACCAAGAAGGGCACATAAGTTTCTTCATAGCCGTGCTCTCGCCCATGCACATCCAACATAAACTGAATTAAAGCACGCTGTAGCCGAGCAATGGGGCCCGTTAACGCCACAAAACGAGCGGTCGCTAACTTCGCCCCTAATTCAAAATCCATACCGCCTAATTTAGCGCCTAGATCCACATGGTCTAGCGGTTCAAAATCAAAATCTCGTGGCTCGCCCCAACAATACAATTCGACATTATCAGACTCATCACGGCCCTCAGGAACCGATGCATCAAGCATATTAGGCAAACTCAGAAAAAAAGCATTTAATTGCTCTTGAATTTCGTTCAGTGCTTGTTCCGCCTCTTTTAGCTGCTCACCCAATGATTGCACCGCCGCTAATAACGGCTGTATATCTTCTCCTTTGGCCTTCGCCTGACCAATGGCTTTAGAACGACTGTTACGCTCATTTTGTAATTCTTGTGTTTTAACTTGTAAGGCTTTGCGCTGTGTTTCCAGTGCACTGTATAGATCAACATCTAACGCTACCTTTCGATGACTTAACGCGACTTTGACCGCATTAATATCTGCTCTTAATAATCTGGGGTCTAACATGTTATTCAACTACCTAAAAAAATAAAAAAGCCCTGTCGTGGCAGGGACAAAAAATCACACACCGCTAATGGCGAAAAATCGCCTTGTACCGTTACATTTGTTTACCTGCTAACAAACCTAAACTTAGCATTGACCCGGTCAAAAATACATTACCAAAGAGTACGCTACCAACAAGTTTCAAATTCTCCCCGAATGAAAAACCCTCTTCAATGAGTTGCATCATCAGATAAAGACTGGATAAGGTAATAAACAACCCGCCTAAAAGCACAACAGCAACCGCCTGATATTCAACGGTTAGGGCCACTTTATGCATTAAAGTACCGGTCACCATACCCAATAAAAACGCGCCGATTGAATTCGTGATTAATAACCCATAAGGCACCGCCCAGTTCGTACTGTGAAAAACACCCGAAGACTGTTGGAAAATTAATCTGCCCATCGATAACCCGATCCAAACCACTAAAATACAAACACTGACACTGACAAAGACATTCAACAACGCTTTAGTCAAATTACCTTGTTCCAACAAATAAAGGGTATCGAGAGAAAAGGTTGAAAAAGTTGTCAGCGAACCAAAGACGCCGACTAAAATAGCTAAGCGGTATTCATCACCCAAAGCAACACGCTGAACCACCAAGGCTTCGGTCATCAGACCAATTAAAAAAGACCCGATAATATTAACCGCTAAGGTTCCGTAAGGAAAACCACGCCCTAACCACTGGTAAACACCCGTTGATATCAAAAAACGCAACACCGCACCCAGTGCCCCGCCTAATGCTACGGCATAAATCTGATTCATGAGGGCAACTTAATAAAATGCTGACGATAAAATTTCAATTCTTCGATCGATTCTAAAACATCGTCTAAAGCCTGATGATTACCTTTTTTAACAAAACCCTCCAATAATTCCGGCGCCCATCGTTGCGCAAGCTCTTTCAAGGTCGATACATCTAAATTCCGATAATGAAAAAAAGCCTCTAATTCGGCCATATAGCGCACTAAAAATCGTCGATCTTGACCGATACTGTTGCCGCAAATCGGCGATTGATTCGCTCCAACCCATTGCGCTAAAAAAGCTAAGGTTTGTTGCTCGGCCATGGCCATGGTCACGGTACTGTGTTTAACCCGTTCAATCAATCCAGACTGGCCGTGATGCTGTTGATTCCAGTCATCCATCGCATTCATCACCTCATCGGGCTGATGAATAGCTAACACCGGACCTTCAGCCAAAATATTGAGTTGCGCATCGGTTACTACAGTCGCTATCTCTATGATAAAATCTACATTTGGGTCCAGTCCCGTCATTTCCAGATCGATCCAGATAAGGTTTTGAGGGTCTAATGCCATAAAATATTCCAATCTACAGATAAAGTTGCGACAAATTGTAGCATTGGCTAATCTTTATACCTAACTTTTTGAAATAACTTAAAGCAATTATCCATGAATACCTTTACTGTCATTTTCCTTATCGCCTTAGCCTTATCTTTTGGTACCCACTACTGGCTCTCAAAACGTCAAAGTCGCCATGTTGACCTACACCGCGGAAAAGTCCCTAAAGCTTTTAACGCAACGGTCACGCTTGAAGAGCACCAAAAAGCGGCTGATTACACGCTGGCTAAAGAAAAGCTGGGGGGTTACGACCAGATTGCCGGTGTTTTCTTCTTGTTATTCCTTACCCTTGGCGGCGGCATGGATTGGTCGTTCACACTTTGGCAATCCTATGGTTATTCACCGATAACAACAGGACTGGGCGCCATCGTCACTATTTTTCTGATTATGCACGTTTTGGAATTGCCCACCAGCATCTACCAGACCTTTGTCATTGAAGATAAATTCGGCTTTAATCGCAGCACGCCGATTCAATTTGCTAAAGACCAATTCATTCAACTCTTTTTAATGTTAATAATCGGCCTACCTATTATGGCGCTCATCCTTTGGGTGATGAATAGTGTGGGTACTTATTGGTGGCTATTGGCTTGGGCGATCTTGATGACCTTTTCATTACTCATGAGCTGGTTATTCCCAACTGTCATTGCCCCTTTATTTAATAAATTTACCCCACTGGATGATGGCCCGCTCAAGGACCGCATTCAACAATTACTTGAACGCTGTGGCTTTAACAGCCAAGGCATATTTGTCATGGATGGCTCTCGCCGCTCTGGCCATGGCAATGCTTATTTCACCGGCATCGGCAATAACAAACGCATCGTCTTTTTTGACACCCTCATTGAATCACTTGACGACGAAGAATTAGAAGCCGTTTTAGCCCACGAACTGGGCCATTTCAAATGCAAACACGTCATCAAAATGTTAGTGGCTTCTTCGATTATGACACTCGTCAGCCTCGGTGTTTTAGGCTGGCTCATTGAACAAGATTGGTTTTTTCAAGGCTTAGGAATTTCTGAGCCTTCTAACGCTGCCGCCTTGTTATTATTTATGTTAGTTTCTCCGGTATTTACTTTTTTCATTCAACCCATCAGTGCCTTTTTTCAGCGTAAGTTTGAATTTGAAGCCGACGATTTTGCGGCTAACAATGCCAAAGCATCTATGCTGATTAGCGGCTTAGTTAAACTGTATCGTGAAAATGCAAATACTTTAACACCTGACCCGCTTTATTCCGCTTTTCACTATAGCCACCCACCGGCAGCTATTCGCATTGCCCACCTGGACCCAGACGCCTTAAATGGCTGATCTTCTTGATGGTCTAGTTATTTCTCATTTAGGCAAAGGACTTGCCATTGAACATGCCGGAAAAACCATTATCTGTCAGACCCGACGGCAACTCGGTGTTGCCGCCGTCGGTGATCGGGTCTTGTGGGAAAGAACGGGGACTGATCAGGGCCGTGTTGCGGAACTGCTTCCTCGCCGCTCAGTCTTAACCAGGCCTGCCCGCCAAGGTAAAACACGCCCTGTGGCTGCCAACATTGATAAAGTCATCGTTGTCTTTGCGACTCACCCGAACTGCGATTTTTTACTCATTGACCAGTATTTAGCGGTTTGCGAAAACCGGAACATTAACGCTGAATTAGTCTTTAATAAAATAGACCTGACCCCGACCCCTGAACGTGACGTTATACTTGATGAATTAACACGCTACCAAGCCATGGGCTATCCCCTACACTACGTTAGCGCCACAACGGGCAAAGGCTTATCGACACTCACGACCACTTTACTCAACCAAACCAGCATTCTCGCCGGTCAATCCGGTGTTGGAAAGTCATCCTTAACCAATGCATTAATCCCTGATAAAGCCCTCAAAACCAACACCTTATCAGAAGCCAACGCCCATGGCCGCCATACTACAACCGCGGCAACCCTTTATCACCTTCCTTCAGGGGGCGACCTTATCGACAGTCCGGGTGTAGCTATTTTTGGTCTTGCAGGACTTTCTGAAGCGCAATTAGCGTATGGGTTTAGAGAATTCCAACCCTTTATTGAAACCTGTCAATTTAATGATTGCCAACACCAAAAAGATAAAGGCTGCGCCGTTCGACAAGCTGTTGAAAATCAAGATATCAGTACAACGCGTTACCAGCGCTACTTAAAATTAAAAGAGAAAATGAAGCTCTAACTTCAGTTGCACCCAGCGCTAACCGGGTGGCCAACACAGTTGACGACCGCCGAGCACATGCAGATGCAAATGATAAACCTCCTGACCGCCCTGATCATTACAATTAATCACCGTACGGTAGCCATTCTCGGCTAACCCGTGCTGATCTGCTATCAATGCACAGCGCGTTAATAATTCACCGGCCAGCGCTTTGTCAGACAGCTCATTTAACGTTGCAACATGTTGTTTGGGAATCACTAAAATATGCACCGGCGCTTGTGGATTAATATCATTAAACGCTAAGACCTCTGCATCTTCATAAACAATATCCGGCGTGATCTCGCCTTGAACCATTTTACAAAATAAACAATCACTCATTTCACACCGCCCTTTTATAATTGCCGACGCCCGTTAAAGGCATGCGCTAAGGTTCCGCCGTCAATATATTCCAGCTCCCCTCCCATCGGCACACCATGAGCAATGCGGGTCGCGGTAATATTTTTCCGGCGCGCCATTTCACTAATAAAATGGGCCGTTGCTTCCCCTTCAACCGTCGCGTTCGTGGCTAAAATAATTTCTTTAACAACCCCTTCGGTTAACCGTTGTTCCAACAAACTGAACCCCAACTCATCAGGACCAACGCCATCCAACGGCGAAAGTCTACCGTGCAAAACAAAAAACTTACCCCGAAACACCGCTGACTGATCAACAACCCAAACATCCGCCGGCGTCTCGACAATACACAAAATCGTTTCATCACGAGAGGCACTCGAACAAATAGAACAGACCTCATGTTCAGTCAGCGTTCGACAGTCTTGACAATGACCGACTTGATCAATGCCCTTAAGTAATGTTTGGGCCAGATGAACGCCCCCTTGTTGATCTTTCTGCAACAAATAAAAAGCCATCCGTTGCGCTGACTTTGGACCCACCCCCGGCAAACAACATAAGGCTTGGATCAAATCATGTAACAATCCTGACGGCTGCATTAAAACGGCATTTTAAATCCTGGTGGCATCGGAAAGCCCGCGGTCATTCCCGCCATTTTCTCCTGCTTTAATTTCGCAACTTTATTGACCGCATCATTGACAGCAGCCGCCACCAAATCCTCTAACATATCCTTATCATCGGTCACTAAAGAGTCGTCAATAGAAACACTTTTAACCGCTCGCTTTCCGGTCATGACTACAGTCACCAGACCGCCGCCCGACTCCCCTTTGACTTCCATCTGCGCCAGTTCCTCTTGGGTTTTCTGGAAATTCTCCTGCATTTTCTGAGCTTGTTGTAACAAGCCCCCTAATTCATTTTTCATTACTTTTCCTCACTGCCTTTAACTGGCTCTATCGTTCCCGGTATAACGTGCGCTGCAAATCTGTCCTTTAACGCCCTTACCGCTTCATCATCGTCAATGGCTTGCTCTGCAGCTTGCTGTCGACTTTTTATTTGTTCATTAATTAAGACCGCCGGTGTTGTTGTATTCTCTAACGATTGGGTCTGAATTACCAATTTAATCGAACGCCCTAAATAACGTTCTAATGCCTTTGACAAGGATTGTTCGGTTTTTTTGCCGTGCAATTCTTTAAAACGGACATCTAAGAGCAAATGACATTGCGCCTCGGTCAATGCGTTCAAAATACAATTATTCGCTAGCTGGCGCGCCATTCCACCTAAGTTCATGGCTGCAACCATAGCGACCCAATCGTTAGTCTCAGGAGCCTCAGAGGTCTCGAGGACTTCTTCAGTTTCTTTAGGCAACGAAATCTGTTGCTCTGTTTCAGCGCTCGGTGCCCGTTCACAAGGTATTTGATCTGTTTCCAGCGGTCTAAAAGCCAACATTCGTAGCAATAGCATCTCAAAGCCACTACGCAGATCAACCGCTAACTGTAAATCCTGCCGACCCGTTAAGGCAATCTGGTAATACAATTGCACCTCTTCCGGTGTAAAAGCATCCACCAATTTCTCTACCACCGCTCTAGATTCGGCAAGGGCCAAGGTTCCCGGGACGACTTGAGCCAGCGCAGTTCGATGCAATAGTTGTATAACGCCATCACAGACTGAATCAAAATCAGAAGAGTACGCTGCAATTTCAGCCACTTTCTGTAAAGCTCCAGCCGCATCATTGCTCGCCACCATTAACAACACCTCACCCACCGCTTGATGGCCTACCGCCCCCAACATCGATTGCACCTGCGCCACTGAAACTTGGCCTTCCCCAAACACAATGGCTTGATCCAAAAGGCTTAAACCATCACGCATACTCCCAGCGGCAACATGAGCAATTAATGCCAATGCAGACTCTTCATAGCCAATTGATTCTTGGGTTAAGATAGTCTGCATTTGAGCCGTTAATTGATGAACCGTTAAATGCTTTAAACTAAATTGCAAACATCTGGATAAGACCGTGACCGGAATTTTCTGAGGGTCTGTAGTCGCTAATAAAAACTTTACATGAGCAGGCGGCTCCTCCAAAGTTTTCAATAAGGCATTGAAACTGTGCCCCGATAGCATATGCACTTCATCAATCAAATAAACCTTATAACGCCCACGACTGGGTGCATATTGAATGTTATCAATCAAGTCCCGGGTATCTTCCACCTTGGTTCTTGAGGCGGCATCTATTTCTAAGAAATCAATATAGTTGTCGGCATCAATATCACGACAAACCGAACACTGACCGCAAGGGTTGGCTGCTTCAGTCGCCTCGCAATTGAGTGCCTTAGCAAGAACCCGAGCTATTGTTGTTTTACCCACCCCGCGCGTTCCGGTAAATAGATAAGCATGGTGTAAACGGTCAAACTTCAGCGCATTCATTAATGACTGAACCACTGACTCTTGGCCGACGATCTGATTAAAATCCTGAGGTCGCCATTTTCGCGCTAACGCTTGATAACTCATGACTGTTGGAAAGGGGATAAAATAGAACCCACATCGATAATGGGTGGTAACTGTGCCAGCCACATCCCGGCACACGAATAAGCTGCTGCCGCTGCTCCCTTCCGGGCCTGACGGGGTTTACAGCGTATCGTTGCGGGAGAACCGACACTGTTACCATAAAGACTTTCGAGTAATGTCCTCGAAAGGAAGGCAATTATGCTCGAATTTATTGAAGAATTCAATAACCGTGTATTTTTTGTTTGAAATATATTCATTTCGCCGCCCTTAACTACTACACGCTACCCAAAACAACTACTTTTGTAAAACCATTAACCCTGCTCACAACCGTAACCACTCGGTACGATCACCACCCATCACGATCTCACTCACTGAACTGGCAAGCTTAGTGGCTAACCGTTCCAACAATTGAGCTCTTGGCGTAAAATCTACCAATTTCTCGGCGCCAATAATATCTTTTGCAACCGAACGATCATGGCCAATGCCATCGGTCAAGCCTAACGCGATACTTTCCTGCCCCGTCCAAACCAAACCTGAAAACATATCCTCGGTCACTTTTAGCCGCTCACCCCGTCCCGATTTAACCGCCTCAATAAATTGCTGATGCACTTGATCCAATAAATGCTGGGCGTGTGCCTTTTCAGCGTTATTAACCGGTGCAAAAGAATCCAGCATGGCTTTATGTTTGCCCGCCGTCATAACACGACGCTCAACGCCTAATTTTTCCATGGTATTCACAAAACCGTAGCCTTCCATAATGACACCAATGGATCCCACAATACTGGCAGGATTAACAAAAATCTTGTCAACAGCCGCGGCAATATAATAGCCACCTGATGTACACATGTCGGTTATCACCGCATGAACAGGGATATGAGGGTATTGCTTTCTAATCGCTAAAATTTCCTCATACACATAAGCGGACTGCACAGGGCTTCCTCCTGGTGTATTCAAGCGAATAATAATGCCTTGCGTCATTTCATCTTCAACCGCCGCATGTAACCCTTGAATAATACTCGCGGCATTCGCATCAGCACCCTGCATAATCATACCGGAGACATCAACGACAGCCGTGTGCTTTTCAACACCTTGGATACCAAAATTTATCCGCGGCCCCATACTCATCACCAGCAAAACCACAAAATAAGTCATCATCACGAGTTTAAAAAAGATTCCCCAGCGCCGTGATCGACGTTGCTCGGTCACCCCCGCTAACGCTAGCTTTTCAATTAATGATTTTTCCCAAGCACGATCATCGCCACTCGGCGACAGTGTTTGCTTTGTGTTTTCCTCACTCATTTATCACCTTCATTACCTAAAATTTCAATTACCCAAGCAGCATATAGCGTAAAAATCAGCTAAAAACGGCGTAAAGACACCCATTTTTCTTAACTGCAATTACCTTAATATTCTTAGTGTACATGCTTCTCGACCACCATAGCTGCGAGAAAATGGCGCATAGCCTAAGCGCCGTCATGAATCCCTCTACCTATTGACCGCTCGGTCATAACCGAGACAACAACGCTGTTACTTTCGAAGGCAACTCGGCCGTCACCGTAAAAGGCTGTTCTGTGTCTGGGTGTTTAAAGGTCAATTGATGCGCATGCAGCATTAATCGATCAAATCCGTTGGCTTTAAATGACTTCATACTCGCCATATCGCCATACCGCTCATCGCCCACAATCGGATGCCCCAACCATTTTGCGTGCACTCTAATCTGATGCGTTCGTCCCGTTTTGGGACGCGCCTCAACTAAAGTTGCCGTTTTATAGACCCCTAAGCGCCTAAATGCCGTTTCAGCAGACTTCCCCTGAGGACTAACGACCACCATCCGCTCACCGCCTTTACTGATATTTTTCAATAATGGCACATCAACCCATTGTTTTTGTTGTGCCCAAACGCCTACCAATAACGCTAAATAGGTTTTTGAAACACCATCACCTCGAAAATATTCGTGCATTTTTCGTAGCGCACTGCGTTTCTTAGCCACAATCAAACAACCCGAGGTGTCTTTATCTAATCGATGAACCAATTCCAAAAATCGGTGATCGGGTCGAATTTCACGCAAGCCCTCAATGATACCAGACTGAACGCCACTCCCTCCATGGACAGGAAAACCAGACGGTTTATTCAGAATCAATAAACTACCGTCTTCATACAAAATATCATTCACCAAACACTGTCGTAAACGTTGTGGCACAAACACCTTTGTTGTTTGAACGTCCATGCGCACCGGTGGAATCCGTACCGAGTCATTCATCGCCAATCGCACGGTCGCCTTACACCGTTTTTTATTAACCCGTACCTCACCTTTACGCAACATCCGATAAATCCGGCTCTTGGGAACGCCCTTTAAAAGCGTAATTAAAAAATTGTCAACGCGCTGCCCCTCATGTTTCTCGCCGATTTCTACATATTGAACGCTATCTGTACTCGTAAGCCTATTATTTGCCATGGATTCAACTGTCTATAAATTTCTGTAAAAATTATGCAAAGTCTCTTTTTAGCCCAAACTTGACCCACAACTTGAGCTATTATTCTGTCTACCGCGCTTCATAATGAATAATAATACATTAAATCAGCGATTTAAATTGCTGCAATACTATTATATTGGTATATTGGGGTGTTAGAGAGCGAATTTATTGTCTTAATACAAGGCATGCACGAAGTGCTATAAAGCTTATTGAAGCCCTTAACCTGCCCACAATAAAAAAAATAAGGCCGTTAAGACACCCCAATATGGGGGAACTAAAGACTTGGACTTCACAGCCCTCATTGCAAAGCTAGCACCTCTACATAACAGAATTTGGGTTTTCTCACTCGACCCTAGATGAGTGAAAGCAACATCCTGCTTAGTGCCCTGTTGTTTTTGAACCGCTGCAATGGCTCAGTCATAAAAAAAGACTCTGCTACAGCGATTGACTTTACAGAATAAAATCCATTAGCTCTGAGCTCATGCGATAAAACCTTTAAGGTTTTCAAACATAAAAGACAAAAAAGTTAACAGCAAAAAACACAGCCCTAGCCACCAACAATAACAACGTTGTGAATTATCCATTAAAATATGAATTAAATGGGGCAGGATGAACAAGGACATACATAATGAAAAGAATGCTTATCAACGCTACGCAATCAGAAGAATTGCGCGTTGCTTTAGTCGATGGACAAAGCCTTTATGATTTTGACATTGAGATTCCGTCAAAAGAACAAAAAAAATCAAATGTTTACAAAGGTATTATTACCCGAGTAGAACCCAGTTTAGAAGCGGTCTTTGTCAACTACACTGACGGCAAACATGGTTTCTTACCCTTCAAGGAAATTTCACCGAAATACAGCGGAGCCTCACGCTCTAAAATTAAGGAAACACTCAAAGAAGGCCAAGAAATTGTTGTCCAGATAGAAAAGGAAGAACGCGGCAACAAAGGCGCCGCACTGACAACCTACCTAAGCCTAGCTGGATCCTACTTGGTACTGATGCCCAATAACCCCAAAGCGGGTGGCATCTCGCGTCGTATTGAAGGAGAAACACGCAACGAACTCCGTGAAGCCATGGCTGATCTGGTTATTCCTGAAGACATGGGCGTTATTGTCCGCACGGCCGGTTGCGGGAAAAGTACTGAAGAATTGCAATGGGATTTAGATTACCTCGTCAAGCTGGCTAACGCCATTGAATCGACCTCGCAAGAGAAAAAAGCACCCGCGCTAATTTTTCAAGAAAGTAATGTCATCATTCGGGCCTTACGTGATCATTTACGTCATGATATTGATGAAATTATCGTTGACGATACTGAGTCATTTAAACTGGTTCAGTCTTTTTTGACACAAGTGATGCCCAATCTTTTATCTAAAGCCAAGCTATACAGCGAAAGTGTACCGCTCTTTAACCGCTATCAAATAGAATCACAAATTGAATTAGCTTATTCTCGCGAAGTTCCTCTGCCGTCTGGTGGCTCCATTGTTATTGACTACACTGAAGCCTTAACGTCCATTGATATCAACTCTGCACGCTCCACTAAAGGCAGTGACATTGAAGAAACAGCGCTCAACACCAATCTTGAAGCTGCTGACGAGATTGCCAAACAATTCAGAATACGCGACTTGGGTGGTCTTTTTGTGATCGACTTCATCGATATGATGGCTAATCGGAATCAACGCGCTGTTGAAAATCGCTTACGCGATGCGCTTAAAATAGATCGCGCTCGCATTCAAACTAGCCGTATTTCACGCTTTGGTTTATTAGAAATGTCTCGTCAACGGATCCAACCTTCTCTGGGTGAATCCACACAACTCACCTGTCCTCGCTGTAAAGGACAAGGCGCAATCAGAAATGTAGAGTCTGTTGCACTTTCAGTGTTACGACTAATTGAAGAAGCCGCTATGAAACCCGCTACGGCAAAGGTTATTATTCATTTGCCTATCGAGTCAGCGACCTTTTTGCTCAATGAGAAAAGAAACATCATTGAACAAATTGAACGCCGCTTACAAGTCGGCATTGTCATCCTTCCTAGTAAACACATGGAAACGCCGGCCTATGAAATAGAACGCATTAAAGTCACCGACCCTGTTGAAGGCGCCCAAAGCTACGAAAACATCCAAACTGAAGAAATCAGTATTCCTGATTTTGCTCAAAAAACACCCTCAACCAGTAACGATGACACAGCGATTAAGAATTTCCTCCCAGAATCACCGGTGCCTGAAAAGTCAGAGCCTGAAAAAGTTGGGTTCTTTAAACGCTTATTTGGCAAATCTGACAGTTCAACAACGAGCCAGACGCCCCAAGAACCGACACACTTTGAAGACGGTTACGTTAGAGGCGCTGCTGACGAGAAAGAAAAACGCACCCCCTCTAAGCGACGCCCACGCAATGAAAACCGCAATAACCGCAATAACCGGAACAACCGCAACAACCGGAATAACCGTAATAACCGGAACAACCAAACTACTAGCGACAATGCCGCTAGCTCTACGCCTAAGACCGATACCACGCAAGAAAATGTAGTTACAGAAGACAACCGTGGAAACATAGCAGAATCGCCCGCTACCGAAGGTAACCGTAGCGCTCAAAATACCCGGAACCCTCGTGGCGGCCGAAATAATCGTAATAACCGAAATAATCGTGGCAACCGCAACACTGGAAACCACGGCTCTTCTGCGAGCACACCCAAGGACACCAACACACCTACTGAGTCGCCCTCTCAAGAAAAGAATACCACCACTAACCAACCAACTACGCAACGTGCGAGTAATAACGACAGTGAACATGCTAGCAATAACCCTAGCAGCAACCCATCACCGGCCAATGCGAGTTCGTCTGAAAATAAGACCGTAGAGAACAGTCAAACGGAATCAACTACACCACAAAACACGGAAGAAAAACGCCCTTCTCCTCGACGAAATCGTAACCGTCGTCGAAACAACCGCGGCGCATCCGCTAACCGTACTCAAGCGACTAACACCCGCTCTGATAGCTCGGAATCTACTCCGGCAACACCTGAACAAAACGCTACGCCGACATCTCAAGCAGCCCCTGTCCCGCAAACAAGGCCGACACCTGAGACTGCACCCGTTCCACAAAAAACGCCGGTCGCTCAAACAGAATCAGCGCCACAAAAATCTCCCGCACCTAAAGCAACACCGGTGCCGCAAACAAGGCCAACACCTAAGACCGCACCCGCACCACAAAACACGCCGGTCGCTCAAACAGAATCAGCGCCACAAAAATCGCCCGCACCTAAAGCAACACCGGTGCCGCAAACAAGGCCAACACCTAAGACTGCACCCGCACCACAAAACACGCCGGTCGCTCAAACAGAATCAGCGCCACAAAAATCGCCCGCACCTAAAGCAACGCCGGCGCCAAAAACTTCAAACAAGACAACCGAAAGCCACGCACCTGATAATCGCAAAGAAACTAAAGGTAACGACTAGGTTCATCTCAACATTAAAGGATTGGGCATCTTGACGCTCAATCCTTTAATCCATTGAAGCCCATTAGTACTCTACTGTGACTGAGTCAAATAATTCTGTCTTCTCTAACAACTTCAACACAGCATCGGTTGGAGAAAGACGCCAATCATCACCTAATTGCAACAGGCACCGAGCATTATCACCACCCGCAATGGTTCTCGTCTGATAGGCAATCACCACAGGACAACGACCACCCCGAAAAGGCTGAATAACCGCCTCTAAATTCTCTAACTGACCTAACACTGCATTAGCGGAAATCTCTCCTGCCCACGTCAACACTAATCGACGAGAAAACTCTGCTCTCGCACCATCAATACTATAAAGCGTCTCAATAGTTACTCTCAACATACCAGAATAATCATCAACCGCTAGTCCTCCTTCAGCAACCACTATCTGACCCAGTTCCAAAAGCGGCCTACATTGTTCATAAACCGTCGAAAAAGCTGCAATTTCCAACCGCCCCGTACAATCATCTATAACTGCAAAGGCCATCATCTTACCTTTGCGGGTCTGCCGTGTTCGCAATTCCGTCACTAATCCTGCAACCCGAGCCACGACTTTTCCATGTGCTTGTTTAACTTTTCCTTGTAAGCCAGCAATATTGGCATGGGTAATATGCGTCAATTCTTCACGGTATTGATGAATCGGATGTCCGGTCAAATAATAGCCCAACACTTGCTTTTCAGCCGTTAATCGCTCATCTTCAGGCCATGGCTCTACCTCTTTCTGACCTCCCAGTTCACTCCTCGTCGGCACATCTGCAACCAAACCAAATAAATCATTCTGTCCAGTTCGCTGCATCCTCTGAAATTGTTCAGCGGACTTCAGGGCTATCGCCTGGTTCTCGATATAAGCCGCCCGATGAGCGCCAAAGCTATCAAACGCACCACTCTTAGCCAGCGCCTCCAATACACGCTTATTGATTCGCCGAAGATCAACCCGTTGACACAAGTCAAAAAGCCCCTTAAAAGGACCGTTAGCTTCTCGCTCTTCTAACAAGGCCTCAATGGCAGATTGCCCTACCCCTTTAATCGCACCCAACCCATAAATAATCATTCCCTCACTATCATGCCCAAACCGATAATTTGACCGATTAATATCAGGCTGTAACAACTCGAGTTTCATGCCCCGACATTCCTCAACTAACAGCACAACTTTATCGGTATTATCCATATCCGATGACAAAACAGAGGCCATGAAAATGGCAGGATAATGAGCTTTCAACCAAGCCGTTTGTTAAGCAACCAAAGCATACGCTGCAGAATGTGATTTATTAAAGCCATAACCCGCAAACTTTTCCATCAAATCAAAAATATAGCTGGCGACATCTTTATCAATATTATTATTCACCGCGCCTTGGGTAAAAATAGCACGCTGCTCGGCCATTTCCTCAACTTTCTTTTTCCCCATCGCACGCCTAAGTATATCTGCGCCCCCCAAGGTATAGCCCGCCAATTCTCGCGCTATTTGCATCACTTGTTCTTGATATAAAATCACCCCATTGGTAGCCCCTAAAATAGGCTCCAATGAAACATGCGCATATTCCGCCTTCGCGCCATGTTTTACATTAATATAATCATCAACCATCCCTGACTCTAAAGGACCCGGCCGAAAAAGGGCAACTAAGGCGATAATATCGTCAAAACAATCGGGTCGCAGTTTCTTAATCAACTCCTTCATACCGCGCGACTCCAACTGAAAAACCGCTGTGGTCTGACCTCTTTTTAATAACGCATAAGTATCTGAGTCATCAAAAGGCAACTCGGCAATATCAAGAGCCTCAAGACCCATTTCTGAGCGCGTTTGATTGATCGCCTGAAGCGCCCAATCAATAATCGTTAAGGTTCGTAACCCTAAAAAATCAAACTTAACCAGACCCACACTTTCAACATCATCTTTATCGAATTGGGTCACTAAATTACCGCCCCCTTGCTCACAATAAAGCGGGGTGAAATCAGTTAGCGGTGTGGGAGAAATAACCACGCCGCCTGCATGTTTTCCGGCATTACGTGCTGTGCCTTCTAAAGAAAGCCCATAATCAATTAAAGATTTGACCTCTTCATCCGTTTGATACAATTCCCGTAATGGTTCTGAATCCTCTAACGCCTTCGTCAACGTCATGCCTAACTCGAAAGGAATCAATTTAGCTAAATGGTCAACAAACCCATACCCATGCCCCATAACACGGCCCACATCACGCACAACCGCTTTTGCAGCCATCGTACCGTAGGTAATAATCTGTGAAACATGATCTCGACCATAGCGCTGGGCCACATAGGCGATCACCTCATCGCGACGATCCATGCAAAAATCCACGTCAAAATCCGGCATTGAAACCCGTTCTGGATTTAGAAATCGCTCAAATAACAAATCAAATTCAATCGGATCCAAGTCGGTAATATTCAAGACATAAGCCACCAACGATCCCGCTCCAGAGCCACGACCGGGACCCACAGGAATACCATTATCCTTGGCCCACTGAATAAAGTCGGCAACAATCAAAAAATAACCCGGAAAGCCCATTTCAATGATAACCGCCAGTTCATCATCGAGTCGTTTCTGATAGACAAGACTGTGTTCTCTTGAAACTTCCGAATTTTCAGGAAAAATCCTTTTAAGACGCGCAGATAATCCTTGGTTCGATAGCGCTATAAAATGCTCATTAAGCGTCAAGCCTTTCGGCACTGGGAAATCAGGTAAGAAACTCTTACCCAGCGTCAGTTCCAGATTACAACGTTTAGCAATTTCTACGGTATTCTCTAAGGCTTCAGGAATGTCAGCAAACAGCTCCATCATTTCCTCGGTACTGCGAAGATATTGCTGAGGGGTATAGTCTTTTGGCCTTCGACTATCATCAAGAACGCGGCCTTGATTAATACAGACCCGTATTTCATGCGAATTAAATTCTTCCTTACTCAAGAATCTAACATTATTCGTTGCTACGACAGGTAATGAAAACTTCGCCCCTAACGTTAGAACATGCGCGATATAATTTTCCTCCTCGCTCTTTCCAATACGCTGAATTTCCAAATAAAAACGGTTAGGGAATACTGCTTGCCAGTGCTGAGCTAGCCGTTCGGCCACCTCATCTTTACCAGCCATTACGGCCTGACCAATATCGCCTTCTTGCGCACCTGAAAGCACAATCAAGCCTTCAGACAAGGATTGCAACCATTCACTTTTTATGATCGGCACACCTTGCAATTGCCCTTCCTGGTAAGCACGCGAAATCAAAACAGATAAATTCATATACCCGCTATGATTTTGAGCTAGTAGCGTCATTCTAAAGGGCGCTGTACGATCAATATCATTTTCAAGATAAATATCAGCGCCGATGATAGGCTTAATGCCAGCCTTTTGTGCCGCGCGATAAAATTTAACTAATGAAAATAAATTACTTTGCTCTGTTAATGCCACAGCCGGCATAGCCAATTGAGTCAAGTGACTGATTAATGGCTTGATCTTCACAATTCCGTCAACCAACGAGAATTCCGAATGGACCCTTAAATGAATAAAATCAACCGACATCGCTACTGAGTTTTCCTCTAACCTAAATTAACCAAATGAGATCAACGCTAAACCCTGCGCGCAGTCCTAACCCCGTCAACTTATAGTGGGTTTAGCCATTAAGCCCTTCACCGGTGCAAAAGTACGTCTATGGTGAGCCGTTACGCCTACTGTTTTGAGTTGTTGTTTGTGAAACTGAGTCGGATATCCTTTGTGCTTAGAAAAACAATACCCTGGAAAAAGAACGTCATAAAAGCACATCTCCTGATCCCTGTGAACTTTTGCAATGATAGAAGCGGCTGATATTTCGGCAATCAATTGGTCACCCTGGACAACCGAATCGCCTTCACAGGGAATATCAGGGTATCGATTACCATCAACCCAAACCCAGTCAGGCTTAACGTGTAAGCCCTGATAAGCTCGCTGCATCGCTAATAACGTTGCTTGTAAAATATTAATCGCATCAATTTCACTTACTTCGGCACGCCCAATACTCCAGTCACGTGCCTCCGCTAAAATATCCTGTGCCAATAAAGCACGCCGTTTGGGGGAAAGCGTTTTTGAATCCTGAAGTCCTGGTATCGGATTAGCAGAATCAAGAATAACAACTGCAGCTACAACAGGACCGGCAATACAACCTCGTCCGACCTCATCAATACCCGCAACAATTGAATTTTCTAGGTTCACACAACTTAACGAAGAATGCCACGCGTGACATTACGTAAAAAATTTACCATATGTGACAATTCTGTACACTCCCCCGCAATCTCTTCCATAGCATCAATGGCATCTTCTAGCTTTAAGGTGGATTTATACAAAATCTTATAGGCTCGCCTTATTTGTTGGGTCACTTCAGGCGTACTGCCAATACGTTCCATGCCTACAGAATTAATACCGTGCGGACGCGTCGGCCGTCCTCCCACCATGACAAAAGGAGGAACATCTTGCGTAATCGCACTGCCCATAGCGGAGAAACTTAAACGACCAATTTGAGTAAACTGATGCACTAAAGTAAATCCACCTAAAATAGCATAATCATCTATGTGTACATGCCCCGCAATCGAAGCCCCATTCGCCATAGTCACATGATCAGCCACGATACAATCGTGGGCAACATGGGTATAAGCCATAAATAGATTATCATTGCCAATCTGTGTTATTGACTGATCTTGCGCCGTTCCTCGGTGAAGGGTTGAAAATTCACGCACTGTATTACGGTCACCCATCACTAATCGGGTCCGTTCCTGGGCATATTTTTTATCTTGTGGGTCTTCACCAATGGAAGAAAATTGGAATATTTTATTATCTTCCCCGAGCACTGTCGGTCCCTTGATAACCACATGAGGACCAATCACAGTTCCGCTGCCAATTTGGACATCAGGGCCAATGATTGAGAATGCACCGATGGATACATCCTCAGCGATCTCCGCCTTGCTATCAATTACGGCGCTACTGTCTATCAATCATCTGCCCTCGAGGCTGCACACATAATATTTGCACTGGCTACAAACTCACCGTCAACTTCGGCACGGCAAGAAAACGACCAAATATTACGCTTATCCTTCAGATAGATAACTTCTAATTGCAACTGATCTCCAGGCACCACCGGTCGTTTAAAGCGCGCCTTATCCAAACCGACCAAATAATAAGTTACGCCTCGCCCTAACTCATCGGAAACACTCTTTGATGCCAACAAACCCGTAGCTTGCGCTAGCGCTTCCATAATTAAAACACCCGGCATAATAGCTTGATGGGGAAAATGACCCTGAAAAAAAGGTTCATTATAAGTGACATTCTTAATGGCCAATAATCGTTTACCGGGCTCACATTCAACAACCCTATCAACCATTAAGAAGGGATAGCGGTGCGGTAAAAACTCTTGAATCTCATGGATATCCAACGTTAATTTTCCTTATACATTTGTACCAAAGACCGCATCATTCACGGTATGACTTTCTACCCGATAAAGCGCCGATTAATTACCTTTCATCGTTGCTAGCTTCTTTTGAACTAATGCCGTCACATCCGCTTTTTCGCCCACAAAGAGTACCCCATCACGAATCAACAAATCAAAGCCTTCCTCTTTTCCTAAGGCCTGACTGGCTTCGTAAATTTGCCGTTGTAATTTCTCTAACTCTTCGTTACGACGACGAGAAAAATCTTCTCTAAATTCACCCATAGAACGTTTAGCATCACGTGTTTTAGTCAGAATTTCACGATCTATTTTACGTTTTTCCGCTTCACTCATAATACTGGCATCACGCTTTAATTTTTCCTCAAGCGCCTTCACTTCTTTCTGTTGTGCCTGTAAGTGTTTCTCACGGGGCGCAAACTCTTTCTCTAAGGCTTTTTTAGCCACTTTCATTTGTGGCGCTTTATCCAGCACTTGAAGTATATTGACATAGCCAATCTTTAATTCCGCGTTAGCCACCCCTGAAAACAGTAATAACCCGATCACCATCACTAAATATTTACTCATTTTATCCTCAAAAGTTTTCCTATTGAAATTTTCAATTACCGTCTTATAACCACTGCAAATATTAACACACCCAGGAACCTAAATTAAAAATTAGACCCCATAGAAAATTGAAACATTTTTATATCGTCGTTGTCTTGGGTATTCATCGGCATAGCCGTGCTCACCGTAATTGCCCCAAAAGGCGACAACCAGGTGCCTGACAGGCCAAATGAGAAGCGCAGATACTCGGTATCAAAGCCGCCATCACTGACCATCCCGGCATCAACAAAGGTACCTAAGCGCATTGATTGGTTATCTTCAAAAAAGGGCACAGGGAACAATAGCTCTGCATTAGCCAGCACCTTGGTTGACCCGCCCCAAGGTCGCCCTTGGCTATCTTTTGGACCCACGGTATTATCATTAAAACCGCGAATTGTTTGCACCCCACCGGCATAAAAATTCTGGAAAAACGGTAAATTTTTAGTATCCCCATAGCCATCGCCGTACGCAATTTCGCCTTTAACCCGGAAAGTCATATCTTTAGCAATCGGAAAATATTCCTGATGCTTATAGCCTAATTTAAAATAAGTAATATCACTGCCGGGTACCGTGGCTGAGGCCGAAAGCCGTTGCTGGCGGCCTGAAGTGGGAAAAATAGCACTATTAACGGTATTATGACTCCAGCCAATTGCACCGCCAAAAGTCGTATAACTAGCCTCACTCCCT
>Ga0105348_1001004_pt1 | contig 19814 bp, 13 predicted proteins | sample EN8Hudsemesocosm_2_FD_83504 | JGI IMG/M metagenome (GOLD analysis project Ga0105348, IMG submission 83504) | Methane-oxidizing microbial communities from mesocosms in the Hudson Canyon - EN8C Hudson Canyon | ecosystem: Environmental > Aquatic > Marine > Cold seeps | place: Hudson Canyon... | reverse complement strand
GTACAAGCAGGCCAACTGAATAACTTAGAAACCGAAGCACTCAAATCATCCTCTAAATCTAAAAGAAGCTCTAATAAGAGTTCTAATAAAAGCGCTAGAAATGACAGAGATCTAAGCCTCGGTGAAGAAATAAAAAAAGAAATAGCCTATGGCGTCGCTGAAATAGTCGTTAAAGCTACAATAATGCTGGTAGGCTCTATCCCAATTGCAGTCATTGGGGGCGGAGCACTTAGCCATGAGAGATACTCAAAATCTGAGCCTGAGCCCATAGAAACGGGCAACCAAGAAGCAGATGACGGCAAAAAGTCCAAAACCGATGATATTGAATTAGACTTTTATCGTGTGGCCGGCGACCCCATATTACCGATGTTCCGTGCCAGCGCACAATGGCTTAACACAGGCTCTGATATCAATGCCCAACTCAACCGCATAGAAGTAGGTTATAGCTTTTTGGGGATGAGTTATTCGCAAAACATCCTCAATGAAAATGGCGACCAGCTAAAACTATCCAATACCCTCATTCACTATCGCATGAGCTTCCACAATAACTTCAGCTGGGATCTCGCCTACGGCCGCGGCAAAATGAATGGTAACCAAAAACACGATGGCAGTGTCTTTGCTATGCCCATGCGTTTACGCTTTAACCCCAATTGGCATTTCGAATATTACCCCGTTTGGAGCAGCTATAAAGGCGGCTCGCTAGCCGAGCACCAGTTCAGTTTTAATTATCATTACAAGCATCTAGGCACAACCCTTGGCTATAAAACCTGGTCGGCAGGCAATGCTTCGGTCGATGGATTATTTGCAGGGGTTTATCTTTCTTTTTAATAACTATTATTTAGAAACACTGACTTTTATATATTCGAAAAACGTTTCAGCTGAAACGTTTTTTCTCGCCAATAGGAACTGAATAGAGAGTAAAATCAACAACAGCAGAAGCCGAATACATGCCGGTCTGGGCGTGCTCTAACGTACTAGGGTAGTGTGCGCCAACTGCACCCATAAGGGCATAACAGCTAGCATTCCTACTTCCCCGTACGAACTCACGGTATAAGCACAATGCCTATCAAAATTTTGCATTCTTCATTGTAGTGGGTTCAGGTGATTTTTCTTTCTGTAAGTCTTCTTCGGAATACACAACCTTAACTGTATGAGATAGCTGCTTCATCGCTTCACAAGACCAATCTCCGCCCTCAATACTATCAACAACATTTTTATACAACGAATATCGTTCCTCTGCTACAGCACTTCCAACTGCATCCCAAGCCGCTCTTGCATTCCCCTCAGGAGTGAGACCTCGTATTTCATTCTGAAGAAAAATATACCGATCTTCTGCGGATAACTGAGTGAGCTCTATATTCTTAGAAAGAGATATAAAAGCATTACAAACACGATCAAACTCAGTTACTTGGGAATTGATTTCACTAGAACAACTAGCTAAAACTGCAGACACTAACAATACTAACTTTTTCATAATTACCTCGAACACGATGCACTGCAAAATTCATAATCGCCATTAGGCTTTCTTATTAACGGTTTTTTGGGCTGAATTATTTGTAAATAGTTATTTGGAGTAAAATCACAAACCGGAATCCCTTGAGCATCGGTGATATAAACCCATTGCCCATTTTTACCCTGCCAAGCAACACCACCTTTAGCAGCTACACTCATAGCTACAATAATTGGAGAAGAAGATCCAAAATTTTGTACAGGCTGTATATACAATCTGAATTTAGCATCATGCTGCTGCCTGATCATTTCTACTTTTTTGTTAATGTCATCATCAACAATAGACTTGAAAATACTGGTTATAATAGATGCTGGTGCATTTAAGAAACCAACTGCATATATCCCAAGATCAACCCCCGTTGGCCTGCTTTCACTAACAGTATAATTTAAAGCCCAGATTGCAGGAGTTACTAAATTACTAGCAGCACTCTTACCAAGGCTTTCTAGACCCATTGATGCTACCACGCCACTAGTATTCTGCATAAAATTGAAGTTTTCTTTAATTGCATTAGTCATCTTAAATCCCTGTAATGAAGACCTTTCCATGTTGAAATCACTATTAAGTGCTAGCAATAAGCGCCACTAACTTACTAGTAAATTTTTCACATTCAGGATATAGATTAGGAATGGGATTTCAATTACCTACAAGTACTACTATTGCCTATTAATCGAGCACCCAGCTAATATAAGAATCAGCTTTTCTTGAAAAGGCTCAGCCTCTGCCTTATCCGTCATCTCGTCTTGGCAAATCACCAAATGCGGGGGCAATAGTAATTCTTGAGCATCCAACGGAAACGCCTTATCTAACTGAGCGCGGGTAATATTCGACAATACCACCCCATAGCCATAAGGACATACCAGCTTGCCTTCGTACTTAAGCGTACGACCCCACGGTATAAGCACACTGCCTAGCCTGCTCTAACGGGTTAGCCGCGGTTTCTTCCCCACGGTCGGTGCGTAATACCACCCGCTCATGGTTAATATCTTTAATAGTCGAAAGCTTCCAGTCCTTAATCTCTAGGAATAACAAGCCACGCTGGGGATGTAGAATGATGTAATCTGGGTAGCGTCTTTTCTTACCTAATGGGATATCGAACCAACAGAGATAATCATCTTCTAATAATGATTCAAGACGTCGACCAAAGCGCTTCTCGCCTGAGGTCATTTTACGAGCACAACTGCTCAAGCTGGGTATTATCTTTGCCAAAATCCGTTTCCACTTTAAAGCGTGCTTCTTCCTCAGCAATCAAGAAAGAGGCTAAGGAAGGTTGATGGGCGATAGTTTACTCTTTAGTTGAGTTTTCTGTCACCTAGATAATGATTAAGCCTGTAGATACTGAATAAGATAAACTACAGGCCTATAGTTTTCTTAAACTACCTCAACATCACTCACCACAGCTTTAAGCCGCCCTTGATTAAACACAGAGCCAGTAATCAATTGAATCTCACAAGGGTATTTTAAATCCTGCAATTTACTTCCTAGCTTAGGGTCAATATACAGTTTCTTCATTTCAAAACCTGCCCCGCCTAAAAGCTGGTAGTTGGCAGTCGAATGACTTTGCATGGGTTCTACAATATAAAGCTCATGAATTTCAAAATCCTTACCCGTTCGCTTAGAAAACCCTTTGCCTGCTTTATAGCCAATTGCCATTGTGTTGTACATATCGACTACTTCTAGTGGGCTGGCATCCCTAAAACCAGCTTGTCTATCAGCGATTACTGCCAACTCATTCAGCAATTCTTTTTCACGCCATTCCTTGCTAGGATGATATACCCAGCGTCTTGGTGCATGGTAGATAATCCAATGCTCTAACTCCTGCCTATCCGCTAAAGTATCAGCACCTGACACATCAATTTCAATCATAGGCCGAGTGACAGCGGCTACTTTTGCAAGCTTCTCTTCATCCACTCCATGAGTCACCTTCACTTCTACATCGATACAAGGTTCCATACCAAAATAGATTTTATCAGTGATTATTTTTTGCTCTATCATCAAGGTTAAATCAGGTCGATAATCATCAACAGTCTGCTCAACCTCTACATTCTCATACTTCAGAATATACGCGGATAAAGAACTCTCACGAAACAATTCGATATCATCTACCCCAACCAATGAAGCTTCGATTTCTAGCTCTGGTATAAATAGCTCACGGCTTTGGCTAATCACTTCTTTTGCCAGCAAGTGCAATGCAGATTCAGTCGCCCCCATGCAGTCGGAGTTATGATCATGAGCAAAGTGATGCTCATTTACCTCACCCTTCTTAGCAATAAGTCGTTCACCACAATTTGGGCATTCACAGCCACAGGCTAAACCTGTTTCAACCTCACTGATGTGTACTAGCTCCCCTTCTTTATTCCCGTAACCCAACAGTTTATTATTGATTAAATCAGACATATTCAACTCCAATATTTGTTATCACTTAACATGGCCAAAATGGCCTCTTTAGTGTCATTCGTTTATGAGATGTGAAATCATGAATTCAGACTTCGGAAGTGATAATGAGCAAAATAATCACCTAAAAAACGGTCTAAACCGATTTAAAAGGGTTTAATCAGTACAAAATGGATAAGAAGTAACCAATGGAACAGAGCAATAGCCAAATTAAGGATGCCGTACGTGTAGGCAAAGCCTTCCTTGAACAATATGATAATAGCGATAGAACCAATAAATGCTGGCAACTATACGATGCACTTATTCATCTAACAGCTAACGACCTAGAAAAAGGTTTCGATGTAAGTGATTGCCGCTATGACTACCATGAACTGTACACCTACATCAGTGAAAATAATGATGGTTATAAAACAGGTGATGTAGCACAAAAGAAAGTTAGCATTCTATATCGTGAATTAGAAAAGAAACTCGATGAAACTCCAATAGATCATGTAGCCAAAGAGCTAGGCCTAGCAATCAGACCTAAATTGGAAAAGACCAAGACAGCTGGACGAGGGCATAAAACTAGCCTTTGGATCGCAGCCGAAACATTGGAAAACGAAGAAGAATATCCTCTAACAGCTGAACCAGCGAATACACCCAGCAGGCAAAGTAGACCTACCCAGCAAATAGAATACTACTTAGAGAAAACACCTAAGTTGCCAATATGGAGCCGATGGGCTGAAAATATGGAATTTAAAGGTTGGACGAGAGCGGCCTTAATCATCTACGCGATATTACCAGGGGCACTATTAAGCACCTTCGCTCTTTCGCTAATACTAATTCCAATACTTCAAGAACCCTTCTTATTACACCTAGCCTTATATTCAATAGCCGGATTTGTAATTTATTTCCTGTTCTTTGGCTCAATACTGAAAGCATTTAAGAACAACATCGCCATAGTGCCAGATACGTTGATACCGCTACGCTTACATAGCGCAGTCTTCGAGTTAGATATAGAAAAGAATCCAAGAAAAATAGGCCAGCGAATCAAAAAACTTAATATAAAGGTCTATACCGCGAAGTGCCCTATTTGCGGAAGTAAGGTGCATTTAAAGAAAGGTGGTTTAATGCACTGGGGAAGGATCATTGGGGAGTGCGATTTGAATCCAGTTGAGCATATTTACAGTTTTGACCATACTAATTTGAAGGGAAGTAATCTTAGATAAATGAAAATAACTGCTACCTACTAATAGCAGTTACTGTGAACAAATTAAAATTTTGGTTTTCTCAAAATGTGAAGACCAGAAACCTTAATGATTGATTATTTACTATCTAGCTGGTCAACAATGGATAACGCTGCGGTAATTTGCTCCACTCACGATCGCTTCTCAATTTATTCAGGTCGGTTAATAACACTTCAAAGTGCTCAGGCGTTGATCGTAATAAAGGTTCTGAAATTTTAATTGATTTCCCAAGAGTGAATAACCAGTAATCCCTGTTAGAACTATTCATCACAGTAGTGCCGGTTTGCGCTTCCGTTAGGCCTTCCCGCTTAACGAGCTCAACTTTACTTACAGGATATACATACTGCACAGATTGTATTGAGTTATTATCAACATCCGAAATTGCTACAGACAAGTACCTAACTTCGTTAATAACATGACGTTCTATTTTCTGCCGCTCGGTTGCCAGCAGCTTGGTATGATAAAAACCCAGCTTGCCTTCTCGCTGATTTTGTTGATATGCCTCGGTACGATTTGGAACCGACCCAGAAAAAACTATTGTTAAATCATTATACAGTGACACTTCTGTGCCCCTATAAGGTATACGCGCCGACTCCTCAACAAAATGGCTATCCGTATCATAACGGGGATATGTTGTATTTGTTGTTCCCAATTTGCTTTGAATAAACTGATACAACCAATGAGCTCCACTACTATCAGACGATGGTAATAAACTAAATGCCCCTATACCTATTTCATCAATAGATTCCTGATAGGGGTTAGCTTCGCTACGCTGTGAATAAAATCCTGGGTACAGTACATAAGCACCGAATACCGGCCGTGACTTATTCAGTTGCTTAGCCGAACTACTCTCAAAATGAATCAGTGAATCTCTATAACGATGCATCTGATTAATTGCATCGTTTGGTGCTAAATCAGTCTTTGCAAGATCATTGGTTTCAATTCTGTATTTTGCATCAAAAACCCACATATGCTCACGGCCATCAGTAAACTTAGCACTTAACACAATGTCCGGTTCTTGAGTGGTTCGCCACGTTCGTATAGGGCTTGTTCCCTCATGGAATCGAGGCTCGTGAGTAAGCGTGAGCTCAAGGCCATCATCATCACGTGTAAAATCAAATGCACCTGCCAAGCCGTCGACCATATCAACGCGCAAGTCTTTATTAAGTAAACGCCCCTTACCTTTAGACCCCTGTTTAAAACCCAACTGTAACAAAATGTCGTGTATCTGTAGAAAGCACCAAACCTCGTATAGATCTGCCACATTTCGTACCGATAGACTGGCATCATTACTGAGCAAGTCCAGATACCACCTTAACTGCTGCCAAGCACGATAAACTTTGGCATAGCCTGGTTTTTGCTGCAACACCAAAGACTCACGAGCCAATCCTGTGAAATTACCGACCTCAAGAAACATACTATGGTGTGAGATCTTTAACAGCGACTGACGCTTACTATTGAGTTCAGAAAAAAAACTTCCTGATAATCGTTGCTTTTTGGACTCTGATTCCATAATTATGGCTTTATCACTGATGAGTTCGAGCTTACCCATGCAGTGGTGAATAACATGTTTGATAAAGCGGTTTTCAACGGTATCGATGGTTAGTTGTTTTTTATTAACTTTAAAACGTTTATTCAGTGTATCATTATTAATTGCTTCTTTTACTTCACGTTCAAGTCGTGGCCCTAACCGGCCTTTAAGCTGGTGAACCTTATGAGTCTTAGTGACCTTAACTAATCTACTATGAGGTGCATGGGTAATATGCCTAAGTCCATGCTCGAAATTTGTCCATAACGATTTAAACTGGGCCAACCATAATAACAAGAACTCTTGTCGTGGTTGCCTGACGGAACGATGGTTTTGCTGCGTTTTCTCTGCCAACGAAAAGCGCCATAAAGGATAACTTTCATCCAGTGCTTTATTAATCTGTTCTAAATCAGTGGACATATCCATTTTGGTTGGCAGTACTTCAAAAGCTATGTTCTGTTTCTTGATTTTTCCTTCGAACTGATATTCAACATCAAAACGAAACCAACCAATATCGTTAGCAGTATTAATAGTTGCCCTAAGAGATCCTGTTTTAGCGTTATAACGAAATGAGTCTTCAACCGCCTGCAAGGGGTGATGTACCACTGGCACATGGTCATCAAAACCAAGCTGAACTTGGTCGTCAAAAATAAACTCAATATCGTAAAGTTTGTTTTCAAAGAATGTTGCTTGCTGGCAGCAATATTCCCCAAGCGGGGAAATACTAGCGTTAATATAAACAGCAGGAGAAAAAAACACCTTTGATAAAGGTGAGTCAAGGTCACGACTTTCCATAGTTTTAGAAAGCTGAGCTTGGGATTTATCTATATTTTTACACCAGACATTCATTTCAAAATCTGGTGTTTTAATTTCAGCCAGTTCTGGCATAGCCTCGCTCCTGCCTACGGCCAATAACTGGTAAAGGTGTTAACCGCCAGCTTATTTTTCATCCATTCAAGCTTGTCTTTACTGCGGCAAGGAATATCAATAATATTGCTACCATCTGCATTTAATCGAAAGTAATCTCTGCGATTATCATTCCAGATAAGCGATAAGTTAGCTTCCAGAGTAGACTCTAAATCATCAAGTAATGTTCCCTCACCATCGCCTGCTACAGAACGAAGCTTATCCTCATCGCCATCAATACGCGGTAATACCTTAGTCATCAAAAAATCATCCCAGATAGCCTGTAACTGACTATCATTTTCGGGACGCAAACAAGCTACCTGAAGTAATAATTCATTAAGTGCCCTATAAGCCAATTCAAAGGGTGTGTGCTTCAAAACTGTATTAACAGACTCTAAAAATTCAATAGTCTTAGCACCACCTATATCACTTGCATTGGCCAATGATTCTTTTGTGCATTCAGTTAAGGCTGACCATGTAAATGCAACCGGCTTTGATGTAGCTTCAAAATAGTCCGCATAGACATTAGGGAAGAACTCACCAAAATCCAAAGTAATTGCTCGATCAATTACTTTCCTAGAGAAACCGTGAGTAGTTTCATCCATATTAACGGTACCAGCCACTATAAGATTCGGTGGTAAGGAAATGCCGTGATGGAGAAAGTATTGCCAAAGATCATCATTACCATCCAAGCCGAGATTGCTCTGTAAGTCAGTATCCGTTTTGTTTAGACGCTGAAGCATATCGTTTTTGAGCAATGCTGCACATTGATACCCGTCTTTACCAAATTTACGACTTTCTAGCACGGATAAATAATCTGCAAAATACTGTTCCACTGGTGCTAGGTTCATCTCATCAAGACATAACCAGTAAGGAATGCTTTGATCATTGATTGCACCCATTCCATCTTTGTCTGCATCAGGAATAGCGGCCTGCCAAGCTTTCACAATAAACGTAAGTACATCGGTAATTACATATTCAGCATGACCTGAAAGCCGAGAGGTATACCCTAAAAGATCAGATGGCTCATGCCAATCAGGGCGAACAGGGACAAGACAATAATTGTTTAGTGTTGAATCCGTAACTCGTGCTTGTTCACGAACAAATCGTGTTTTACCAGTGCCTGAGATACCTGCTAGGAGTAGGAAGGGTTTAGGCAAAGGCACCCCTTGCACCATTACACTTTTATCACTTAATTCCATTTTTTTATACTCAGCTAACAAACACCCTAGATCATCCTCGACCTGCTCATAATCTAAATCTTGGCTCAAGTCGTAAAATCTATAAACTAAAGAATCCCCATACCTATCAGGTTTGCCTATTCCTTGACTACTGAATACATCGGTAATAGTTCTTTCAGAAGAACTTAAACCCCAATCATAATTTGGAGAAGATGACTCACTTATTCCTTTTGCAAGAATGAGTACATTTAAACTTTTATAGTATAAATAAACAGGATATATACCATCAGTTGTTATTTGTCCTGATCTAAAAAAACCAATCCAAGGAACTCGAGCTGAAGCCCCCTGACCAAAACTCACTTTAACTTTTAGGCCATTAAATTCTTGACGATAAAGGGCTGTTTTTAGGCTACCTGTCGCCGCTTGATTAATAAATTTAATCAGCTGCTCTACATAATCTGATTTCTTAATCATTTGAAATCCTTCACGTCTTAGAAGTTTAAAACTCGGCTCATTCTTGCCTCCGTGAAAAGTTGATCTAGGAATATTTGTACCGCTACTAACCCCCCCTGCGAATGACACTACTAATTTAGGAGGATAAAATTTTCCATTAACCACCACATCATAGGTAGTTGACTGGGCATCACTAGGTACCCCATCCCTATCAATCATCTCTATAGCTTTTAGAAGGTGCTCACGCTTAATATTACTAAACAATTTATATATCCTATTATTTCGAGTTAGTCACCAGCATCACAATGAGAATGATCTAAGTCATTACTACGTAGAAAATGAAATAAAAATGACAGTATAAGGTTATTTTCCAGAAACCAGAACTGTGCTAAAAAGCAAAATCATAAGGGGGAATTAGTCAAAATAGAAGATTTATTTTTCAACTCGCAATGCAAAATATAACCCTACAAATTTATAACAATGTATCTTTTTATATATTATTGCCTAAACCATTTCAACCTACCTGATAATTAACATTTAATTTCATCTTTAAATCGGTAGACATAAAAAACCGAACCAAATTTATCACTCAGCTCAACTTTGAAAGTTTAAACTTTTATATTAGAAAAACTTCTCAGCTAATTCTATTGAGCTATATAATTAATCTATTCAGCCACATACCTTCCATGCAAGTATTTTAGGAGCGAACTTTACGAACAAGGCCATTCACCCAAATTTGATCTTTACCACGCAATAGCTCTGTTTCTTGCCATAAGTCGATAATTTCTAATTCATCGAACTCATTCTCATTAAATTTGGCAATCAGCGCTTTTAAACTCTCAAGAGTGTAATCATTAAAGAAACGACCCCAATCATCTAAGCGCTCGCCTTCGCCGTGTTTAAAAGAAAAGTAAAATACGCCACCTTCTTTTAAAGCATCAATACAGTTCTGCATTACATATTCAATTTGGCTTTTAGGGCAATGCAATAAACTGGCGCAGGCCCAAATTCCATCGTAGGAATTTTTAGTCTGAAGCTGTTGATAACGCATATTCAAAACAGGCTGGCCAATATGCTCTTCGGCTAGCAAAGCCAGTTCTTTTGAAGCTTCCAATGGGGTAACCGTAAAACCAGCATCAAGGAATACTTTACTATCACGACCTGCGCCACAGCCTAAATCCAGAATGTGTTGTTTATCTAGATTGGCAGAGGATAAAGTCGATAAGAAGCGCTCACAAACATGATTTACATCGTTCGTGAAAGTATCCTCATAATAGAATTTGGCATTATTAGAATAAAACTCAGCCGTAGGCTGAGCTTTGGCTTGCTGCTTTAACGCTTCAATAATAGGAAGATCCGCAGGTGCCCACTTTAAGCTGTCTAGCTCTTCAATAGGCAACCAACGAATTTCATCATGGTCTATTAGCTGAAACTCACCCGATACATGTTTTACCTTGTAGGCTAAAAGACGAATGCGTTTATCACCGTAATCAAAGATACTTTCAGCAACGAATTCACCAATTTCAGATTCAATGGTGAATTCCTCTTTTAGCTCACGTTTTAGGCATTGCTCTGGGGTCTCACCCTGCTCAATCTTGCCTCCGGGGAATTCCCAGTGGCCGGCTAGGTGCTTACCTGCTGATCGTTTAGCCGACAGAAACTCACCACCCTTTACAATCACTGCCGCTGTTACTTCTATCGCCATATAAAAACCGGAAAACTTAGTCATTAGCTAAAAACTTTATCCTTAATCCAGCTTATAGAAATCTCCAAAAATCCTAGATCTCCAGTAAAAAATTGATTTCAAGAGGACTGGTTACTTGATTACCATTCAATTGAGTGCCAAAACGAAATACAAATATTAAAAACCTAACTAAAAGACTAGGTTTGAATTGGTACAAAATCACTAACGTGTTTGTCCCTTTAACTCAGACATTCTACCCCGGAACCGTCTTGATTATCATTCCATTTTAATACTAGAAAACTTTAGGGTAACGGGTACGTCACCCCAAGCTGACTTGAACATGATGAATTTAACTTATCCTCATCCACTCCCAAGCTTAGTAGTTTGGAATGGGAATCTATAACACCCTCATCGTAATTCCAATTTTCCCATAAAGTATTAGGGTATGATTCAAGTATTGACTTAAAATATGGAATGTCGATATCATTTATAGAATGACCAATAACAATCACTTTTATAAGGTCACCGTAACTTTCTAACGTGGCTCTATTATTTTCAAGTATTTCACTGACTGGTTTATGTAGTTTATCTGTTACAGATGAAAGTGATTGACTTGCTTCTTCAAACCAAGGTTCATTTTCATCAGATGGCATTGATGATGCTTTATTGCCATCCCCCAAGCCATGGCCAAAGATAACATTCCTCCTAACTTTTCCATGAATATGAAGAACGTCTTCATCAGGTATCGAATAAACCTCTTGAAGAGTAGATGTATAGTTAAAGTTAATAAACTTAATTCTTTGTGGAAATTCCATAAACTTTGAGGCTTTATTAACATCTATAGACCTAAGCCATGCATTAAATGAATTATGGATACTATCGACTAATTCATTAACTTTTTCGTCTATTTCATCATTGTAGCCATTCACATATTTAGATGATTCAATCATGTCATCCATACTAGGTTGCCATGCTGAATTTTCGCGAAAGCTATCCTCATCAAATTCTGAAAGATTCTCTTCAAAGTAAGACCATTCTTGATCATCACAAAAATTAGGAAAATACTCTAAGTACTCATCTAGTTGAGGACTATATTTTTTATAAAAATCTCTATAGCTGGTTGGCAAACCATTTTGAATATCAAATCCATTACCTATAATGACTAAAGTTGTCACGTATTATCCTCTGGGAATTAGCAAAAAAACACTTAATATAAAAGTAAAATTTTTCGTCGTTACTAATTATGCTATTCAAAATATAGCAATAAGTGCAACACATCGAGTGGCCCAGGGTCAGGTCCTATTGTGTGCACAAAAGGCAAGTCCCCCCGCAGCCCGTTGCTAACCCAGTGCTCTCTGAATAAACATACGGTCAATATCATCAAACTGTTTTATATTCCGCGAATTTAGCCGTAGATACCTTACCAACACCTCAATACGAGCACTTCCTAGTCGCTCTGTATAAAGTTTTTCTAACGTTTGTATCGATACACCCATTTCTTCTAAAGCAGTAAAAGAAGCAGATAAATGACTATTTTCAAATATGTGCATCAAATAACCAAAGTCAACTTTAGTGGCTTCAGGATTATCATTATCAAAATATACATAATTAACAATATCTTGAAGTAAATTTAATGCCCTTGGAATAGCATATTTAAAAATATTTCGCAAAATAGTTAACTCTTTTTCTGTTTTTTCAGCGCGTTGTACGCTATCAGAGGTAGATATATAAATATCCTTAAGTCGCGCATCAATATAATCTTGATGGGAATTAGCGAAAATGTAATTAGAAAATCTATGCTTTAAAGTTGCATTATCTTCAAAATGCAAATTCAATCTCTGAAGGGGCCTTGCCTCTACCAATTTAATAAAATCTACCATTAATTGAAGCATTGTCTTGTCTGGCTTCTGTTGCTTCAATAAAGTGTATACTTGCGATAATTCACAATCCTCAACGAAGTTTAGGGCCGCTAATAACGTTTCGGTATTATATGTAGAGTTATTTTTTAGCAGCTCTATTGGTAACCTAAATTCATTCAAGAATCGAGAAAACTCTTCTGACGCCTTATCAGAAATATGTTCGTGTTGAATACCCGCCAGTAGATTCATTGACGTATCATCCGTTTGTAAACCTAATGGTATATCAACTACTTTAGATTCAATTGTATTCTCTGGAATTTTTTCTAAGCAAAACACATTTCCAATTAGGTGTTCATTCATCCGACCAGATCTACCAGCAATATTATTATGTGTAAACTTGTCAATACTTCGATTTGCTGCGCGGTTATCATATATCACAACATTCTCTGCAACTGTATTAACACCTTCAATGATTGTAGAGGTACAAAGTAATATTCTTATTTTATGCTCATTAAATAGATCAATTGTTTTTTGCTGAATAGCTCTAGGAAGAATGCCATGATGAATGCCTATTCCATTTGTTAAAGCCTTAGTATACCCCCAATCACTTCCATAATTGATTGACACCCATTCAATGTAATCAGCGTCAATATCAGATTCTACATTAACATTTTTACGAATATATTCGGCAACCTTTGCTGTAGAGCTCGGACTCTGGCAATAGACAATGCACTGTCCTTGATTTACGTTCAAAATATCATAGAGAGCGTCATTCTTTTTAATAGAATCATTTGCCCCAATATCATATTCACTAACATTAAGCGCTACGGTATTGAATTCAGAAGGGATAAAAATGTATCTTTTATTAAGGCTATCCAAGCCCCTTACACTATCAATATTAGGGCCTATCATATAGAACTGCTTGGAAACTGAAAGTAACTTACTAAGTGCAATGTTCAATGAAATAACTCGTGAATCATCATTATCACCCTTATAGGCTAACTTATAAAATTCATCGATAATAAACATATCAATATTTTTGATATCATCCCGCTCATTGACCCTTTCTTGCGTGAGAATAAAGATCGCTTTTTTCTTTGTTACTACCTGAGAACCATGAAATATAATTTGATAATCATCATTGAATTTTTTAGTTATTCTTCTTCTAGTTTCATCAATCAGAGCTATAGTAGGAACAACAATTACCATTCGATTATATTTGCTACTAGAAATTAGTGAATCAATAATAATGCTCTTACCCATACTTGTTGGAGCACTTAATACAACATTCTCTCCGCCCATCAATAAGTTTAGTATTTTTGCTTGCATTGCGTGAAACACAAAATCAGAATCAAACTTACTGCGATATAGATCTAATACCAATTGCTGCTCGTCAGTTCTTTTTTCAAAATGATTTTGCAAATATGGGTAGAGCCCTGATTTCCTAACAAGATTCTTAAGTAAGCCTTGATTACTCACAAAGCTATCCTTAAGTGCTAAAGCCCTAATTACCAATTCCCTACCAACCTTTTCACTAACTGGGTTAGAAAGATAATCATTTGCAAGGTGTAAATAGTCAAAAGAAGTTAGTTGACCACTTAGTAATTCTTGTGACTTTTTATAGGCTATTTTTTCCATTTTAGCATGCCTCAAATTTTGATTGTGCTTCACGCATTAGTGTATCAAGACAGGGAATAGGGTATAAATAAACATCTACATGCAAATCTTTCATAAACTCATCTTTTTTAATAAGTTCGTCAATCAACACCTTAAAGTTAACATGTACCTCTTCCGTAAGTACCTGCTTATAGTCCTCAGCCATATTTCTTGTATTATATTCTAATATGTCGGATTCATAACCTAAGAAGAAAATAAACCTAAATCTTGCTAAGTGCTCATCTAAAGCCGTTGTTGGTTGTAATAGCTCATCAATATCATGCTCAACAAGATAGCTATCTTGCTTAATATCAATAATCTTTGCTTTCTTATTTTCAAACTCATCTGAATATAGTAAATCGTTAAACTCGGAGACAATTTTTGAAATTTCATTTTCCATATTGCTTTTAATGAAGTAACTAAATCCCATCCATAACTCATCCGGTGAATGATCATTAATAACTATATGGATATTCTCGTAACAAGTTTCTTTCCCATCATCTAAAAATAAGTGTGCAGGAATTGGTTGACTACCTGAAATAGTCCTAATAACTGAATGCAGTAAGGTATGTGCGACAAGGGAGTTTAACGAGCCAATGCTATTTTTAATTCGTGTCGTATAAGTTTTTAATTTAGCATCAAAGTTTGAAGGTACAGTATCAGCGAGCTCACTCGGGCGTAGTAAAATCTCAGGAAGCCACTTTCGCAATGAACTAGCTATTTGATCATACCTATAGCGATTCATCTGATACTTACCTTCCATGCCCGTACAAGATTTATCACCAGTAAAATCGCTGACTGAATACATATCATCTTGAAAAGTAAATTCTTTAAGTATTGCCTCTAATTCTTCTCCACTTTTTGAGTAAATTTTTATTTGACTAGAATTAATCTTTGAATAATATTCTAATTCATCGTTAAACCATCCAATAAACTCCTTTCTTGTATAACTTTTATCTTTAGTTGAATTAAAAACTCGCGAGATAGCACTCCTTTTAGTTAAAGTCTTAAGAATTGAGTCGAGAATATTTTCACAATCCTTATTGGCACTTAAGTAGAATCCCTTGGCTTGCGCTGCAAGCATAATCATCTTCGTAGCTTCGAGTTCCAATTGTTCAATACTAGGTATTACTTCCCATACTGCATTATTTAGCCAGTATTCAACATTATTTCCATTTGGTGATTTGTATTCTTTAAGTGCTTTTTTTAGCAAAATTAGTAATTTATCTTTACCATCCTTTTCATGACGAGTCGAAAGCCCTATCTTAAGAAAATTTAAACTACTTTGAACATCCCTTGGAGTTAAGATACGAAATCGACTAGAAAGTCTACCTTTATCACAACCTAATGATTTATGTAGAATTGAGTCTTCATTACTAACTTTCTGAGGCTTTCTTTGCCGCCCTATAGGAGGTACAGTCCTAAAAGAAGGCTTAGTAAATTCACTAATTGACCACTTTTTATCTGCATCTGTTGTCTTAACTTGAATATATTCAATATAATTTTCATAGACCACATCTATGTCATCTGTCACCTCACACCTAACAGATAAAAGTGTTTTGTCCCGCAACATTTTTAATAGATAGTATGCGGAAGCGTAATCTTGATATAAAAATCCTTTCTTTGCTCCTACGCCACCGCTATCAGATTGCTCCATTATTTCTGAGCTCATACTAAAATACCTTTTATTTGACAGGGATATATTATTAGAAAATTGCAACTATCGAAGCTACAAAATCCACCATTTCACCTAACACACTAGCAAGCAGCGCGATGGTCAAGTCTTGCCTTTTGCCTTAAGCGCATAAAACAAGAGCGCCCCACCACCTTCTGTTCACATACTAGCTGCTTTTTAATGAGGCCAGCCAATGGTCCTCGCTAATAATTACTGGCTCGATGCCTCGTTCAAGTAATTTGTGAATTGCTTTCTCAAATGATTGGTTTACCCCCTCAGTGGGGTTAATCACTATGTAATTAGTTTTTCCATTGGGAGCCTTTTGAATCACGCCACCCTTATTTTCAACTTTTTCTTCGCTGTCGTCTCTATTGCCTGACGAGAAATAGCCTGCGAGAGCAAAGCGTTTATTTTCAAATTCTACTACAGGAGCTGGGACAGTTAGACTAAGCCAGGTATCACTTGCTTCTTTACGCTTCTTTTTAGCTGCAATGATGCGTTGCTCTTCAACCAAAGCTTCTTTTGCAACTTTGGTCCCTTGAAGCTTATACCTCCACTCCATTGGGGTGCTCACTTCGCCAGTAGCAACATCTATAACTTCGAAACCCTGAATGCGTTTAAAATAAAATGTTCTAGTGTCTTTTCTCAAGTGGCAGTAACCTTTGAACTGTTCTCCTTTCTTTCCCGTGGTCAAATCGACTGTTCGCTCTGATATTTCACCTTCGGCATCACGATACCTAAATCGTACTGTGTCATATACTCGCTTTTCGTTTGGCGGTTTTACTGGACTTCTTTGAATACCAGGTCGCGGTTGATCTAACGATTTTTCTGGGCTGTTATTCTTAAGTTTTAAAATTATGAAGAGTACGAAGCCTGCAATAATTAGAAAAGTTAAAACGTCCATTTAAATATCCTTTTTTAAAATTTTCAGTATCTATCCAAGTAGCAATGCTTGCCTGTTTATTTCAGTTAATGTTGATATATGGAATGCAGTTGTGGAAATAGAGGTCAATCCTGCAACACCCCATACAAATGCTACATAACACTCAAAAACTCACCAACCACAACCAACTCCTCACCACCATCCTCAATAACAATCGGCGAATACCCATAAGCATTGGTTTCAGGTTTTAGCACGATGCGCTGATTAACTAGCTCACCATCCTCTTCTATTTTTTCACTGTGATAGGTTTTAACTGTGTATGTGCCACCATGGTCTGGATCTTCAATATCACGGTGTTGTACTAATACAATTTTGCCATTACGGCTGCCGCCGGGGTTGGCTTTAAACAAACACCAAGAACCATTGATGATTCGCTTGTTCATGGACTCGCCTACTACGCGGGTAACGAACATACCTTGTGTGGTATTGATGTGCTCTGGTAGTTGAACCCATTCACTTTCTTCTGGGTTGCCTGCGTTTTCTAACCCTTGCTGATCACTAAAGCCACCAGCGGCGACTTCTAAATCAAATATGGGTACGTAGCCTTGGTAGGGTTTTGCTTGTTCAGAACTGACGACTGGCAGGTCCAAACCTTTATAAGCAGTGCTGTTTTCTGGCTCTTCAACTTCGTCTTGCTCTAGCTGTCTGCTGGTTATTTTCTGGAAGTGTTCACGGGTTTCTTGGTCCGTGCAGTATATGAAGCAACCTTTTTGGCCCCGTGTCATTAGGGTGCGGTAGGTGTTTTTAATCACTTCTGTGGCTGCGGCTAGTGCGGCCTTGGGTTCTTTTTTTAGTCGGCCACGAATACCGCTAAGTGCTTTGTCTCTGCCTGGGTGTTCTAACGGTTGTATGACGACTTCGCCGTCGCGGATGACAAAGTCGTTGCCTATGATCACGCCAATGTAATCAAGTTCTAAGCCTTGGCAGGTGTGTATGCAGCCTATTTGTTCTACGGAGTTTTCTGCGATTAACCACAGGCTGCCGTCATCGGTTAAATTCCATTGTGCTTCAAAGTTAAACTCTGGAATGATGATGTCCATGGCGGTTTTGTCTTTTTTACTGGCCCACTCCCAGCAGTACCCTGCCACCATGCGGGCTTTGTTATTTACGCGGTTTTTCTCGAATATGGCTTTGCGTAATTCGTTTGGGTCGTCGAAGACTTTTACGTCGTAGTCTATGTCTTCTAGCGTTGGGTTTGCCGTTTCTCGGATTTGCAGGGTGTTATCAATCCACGCTAGGTAGCCATCTGAGCCATTGCAGCGAAACTGTGATGATAGGTCCAGCTCGGTAACAGTGGATTGAAGCTTATCGGCCCAGTAGTTAATGGTTTCTACACTGCCTATGTCTTTTAAGGTGACGCGTTGTGCTTCGTCGATAAAAAATACATTGAAGTGGCTGGCGCTGATGAGTTCTTTTATTTGGTTTTCGCCCAAGTTGCCATACAGGCCAGATTTTTCGTTTAGGCGATGGGCTTCATCCACCAGCAATGCACCAAAGGTATTTTCAGGGGTGTCTATGTAGCTGCCTGAGCCTTTGAACATGTTGTCGATGTGGGTTTTCTTGCGGCTGCCGGTGAGGACTTTTTTAAAGACTTCACGGGGGGCGGCATTTTTTGAAACATATTGGGTTAGTAGTTCACGCTTGGTGAGTTCGGCCAGTAGGTTGATGGCCACTACAGATTTACCTGTGCCTGGGCCGCCTTTTACGATGAGGGTTTGTTTATTGCCTTGCTGGGCTTTGTGGGCAAGGTCGAGGGCGGTTTCATAGACTAGTTTTTGCTCGTCTATCATCAGGAATTCTGGATTGCCATCGAGCATGGAGACCAAGGCATCGACTAGGTTTTTGCTCGGTTTTATTTTACCGTGTTCGATGCGATACATGATGTTATCGCTATCGCCGTATTTCACCGATTGCTTTAAAAACTCGGCCAGTTTGAGTGCATCGGGTGAGATGAATACGGGGGCTTTTTTTATGTGCTCGGCGTAGAAGTCATCGTTAATGGCATGGCCTGATTTCATGTTGTGCAGGTAGGCACAAGGTTGCAAGGTGATGGCTTCGTCACGCACGGTTTGGTTGTAGTCTTGTATTAACGCGGCATAAGACCATGCTTGATACGATGGGTGATTGGTTTCTTGTTCGCCGTGCTGGAAGCGGGTTTTTACGATGGCGTCTTTGCTGGTGACTTGGGCTTCTTGCCATTGTTTTAATTCGACGATAACCGCGGTGTCTTGGCGATTGGCGTCTTTACCGGTGAGAATGAAGTCAACACGGCGATTGGTTAGGGGAATGTTGTATTCTATGGATACCCCAGCGGATGCGGGTATGTCATCGTCGTGCAATACGTTGAACATGTATTGCAGGGAGTTTTGCCACGAGATGAATTCGTTTCGTGGGGAGTTGCGGTTTAGCTTTCTGGCCACTTCCCCTTCTATGATGTCGGCTATGGCGTTGGCGCGCACGTCATCGACGAATTGCTGTTTGGTGGCGGAGTAGACGATCATTTTTCGCTATCCGATTGGCTTTCTTTCCCATAAACCGTGTATTTCTTTGAGCTGCCTTTGACTTTTTCTGCCGGGTATTTGGCTTCGTTTTTGACGATTTTCTGCTCTATGGCTTCGCCAATATTGATATCCAGCTTGTCGGCTAGGCGTGCTAGGTACATTTGTACGTCGGCTATTTCATCGGCTACGGCGGCGCGTTGCTGTTGGTCTAGGGTGTGAGACTGTTCTTCGGTTAGCCATTGGAAGTTCTCTAGCAGTTCGCTGACTTCTACGCTGAGGGCCATGGATACCCCTCTTTTAC
>Ga0105348_1001002_pt1 | contig 19841 bp, 18 predicted proteins | sample EN8Hudsemesocosm_2_FD_83504 | JGI IMG/M metagenome (GOLD analysis project Ga0105348, IMG submission 83504) | Methane-oxidizing microbial communities from mesocosms in the Hudson Canyon - EN8C Hudson Canyon | ecosystem: Environmental > Aquatic > Marine > Cold seeps | place: Hudson Canyon... | reverse complement strand
TGCAGGGTCACCGGGCGTCTTTATGCATGGCCCGACTTTCATGGCAAACCCTCTAGCCTGCTCAGTCGCCTTGGCGAGCACCCAACTCCTATTAGAGTCACCTTGGCAGTCCCGCATTAGCAATATAGAAGCGCAGCTCTTACAGGGACTTTCACCTTGTTCAGAATTAGATTCAGTACAAGAAGTGAGGGTATTAGGCGCAATAGGCGTGGTTGAGCTAAAAGAAGCCGTTGATATGGCGACCATTCAGACTTGTTTTGTTGACCAGGGTGTTTGGGTACGACCGTTTGGGAAATTGGTGTACGTTATGCCCCCATATATTATGAGCAACGAAGAGTTAGCTAAAGTTTGTCAGGCGATCTATACCGTCATTAAAACGCAGCATAAGCCCAATAGCTAGCGCCGCTTTACAGCTCAGGCAAGTACGGCATACTTGCCACTAAATTCGACACAAGTTTGCTGATTTTCATCCATCACAGTGACGTGTACTGAGAAAACAGATTTACCCCTGGTTTTATGATGCAGGCTCGCGCGTTCAAGCTGCTCGGCCTCAGGCTTTATTGCACAAGCAATCAGCCGAGATTTCAAAGGCCGTAGATAGTTTATTTCACCTTTGGCGACGACAATATCACCGGCCAACTCAAGCTCTTTAGCCACTAAGTGGGTCATTCCCCATGCGGCAATCACACAAACGTTATATAAACTGCCACCGAATGCGGTGCCCTTATCATTGATATTCTCTGCCAGGGGCGCGCTCACCACCAGCTGCTCGCCAGTATAGTCATCTATTTTAACTTGAGCTGCTCGCGCCATAGGAAGGTGCTTGGTCAGAAATTTTTCTAATTCGTCCGCTTCTGCTTGGCAACGTGCCGCTATCTCTTCTGATGTGTATGCGTTCATGTCTATTTTTCTTTTTAATAAAACAAAAAAAGGAGGCCTTAGCCTCCTTTATTCTATGGATGATCATTCAAATTACTAGGCTAGCCTGTCGAATCGACAAATAGCTGGCTGAATGACCGCTCCACTACTCTCAAAAGCTTACTCGTCTTCTGAGATTTCTTTCATGCTCAACTTAATACGACCGCGATTATCGACATCAAGGACTTTAACCTTAACCATCTCGCCTTCTTTTAGCACGTCAGTGACTTTCTCAACACGCTCATTAGAGATTTGAGAAATATGCACCAAACCATCTTTACCAGGCAGAATATTAACAAACGCACCAAAATCGACGATACGTTCAATCTTACCGGTATAGATCTGGCCAATTTCAGCTTCAGCTGTAATGCCCATGATCATATCAATCGCAGCTTGTGCACTGTCGTTATCTTCGCCATAAACTTTGATAGAACCATCATCGTCGATATCAACTGCTGCGCCCGTTTGCTCTGTGATAGAACGAATCGTAGCACCGCCTTTACCGATAACGTCACGAATCTTGTCAGTATGAACTTTCATAGTACGCATTGCAGGTGCTTTGTCAGACAAAGCGTCACGCGGTGCATCAAGTACTTTATTCATTTCACCTAGGATATGAATACGCGCTTCATGTGCCTGCTTAAGTGCAACATCCATGATCTTTTCAGTGATACCTTCGATCTTGATATCCATCTGCAAGGCAGTAATACCTTCATCTGTACCGGCTACTTTAAAGTCCATATCGCCCAAGTGATCCTCATCACCGAGGATATCAGTTAATACAGCGAAATCTTCGCCTTCTTTAACCAGACCCATTGCAATACCGGCAACAGGTGCGGCCAATGGTACGCCCGCATCCATCATTGCCAAGCTGCTTCCGCATACACTTGCCATAGAGCTCGAACCGTTAGATTCAGTAATCTCAGATACACAACGAATTGCATATGGGAAATCTTCCATAGTCGGCATCAACGCTTGGATACCACGCTTAGCTAACTTACCGTGACCGATCTCACGACGACCAGGAGGACCCATACGACCACACTCGCCTACAGAGTAAGGAGGGAAGTTATAATGCAGCATGAAGTTCTCTTTGTACTCGCCTTGAAATGCATCAACAATTTGAGCATCACGTGCAGTACCAAGCGTTGTAGTAACGATTGCTTGAGTCTCACCACGTGTGAACAAAGCAGAACCGTGTGTATTTGGCAATACACCGACTTCAACAGAAATAGGACGGACAGTACTATTGTCACGACCATCAATACGCGGCTCACCTTTCGTGATACGGCTACGTACTACTTGCTTCTCTAGCTTAGAGAAGTACTTTTTAACTTCTTCTTCCGAAGGCGCGCCTTCAGCATCTGTCGCTAACTGAGCAACCGCTGCCGTTTTAAGTTCGCCCAACGCGCCGTAACGTGCCATTTTGTCACTAACAGAATAAGCTGAACTAATACCTTCAGCAAAATCTGCAGCAATAGTATCAACTAGCGCTGTATTTACTTCTTCAGCTTTCCAGTCCCACTTTTCAGTGCCGACTTCTTCCGCAAATTCGTTTACTGCACTAATGACAACCTGCATTTGCTGGTGAGCAAACAATACGCCACCTAGCATTTCATCCTCTGTCAACTCTTTCGCTTCAGACTCAACCATTAATACCGCGTCGGCAGTACCTGCAACAACCATGTTTAGTAGCGAGTCATCTAGGTATTCAAACGTTGGGTTAAGTACAAAACCACCCTCGTCAGTAAAACCAACACGCGCCGCACCGATAGGGCCGCTGAAAGGCACACCAGAGATAGCTAGTGCAGCAGAAGTACCAATCAACGCCGCGATATCTGCATCAGCAGACTTGTTCGCAGACATGACAGTACAAACAACCTGCACTTCATTCATAAAACCATTCGGGAATAATGGACGAATCGGACGGTCAATTAGACGAGATGTAAGCGTTTCTTTTTCAGAAGGACGCGACTCACGTTTGATGTAACCACCTGGAATCTTACCAATCGCATACTGTTTTTCTTGATAGAAAACAGATAAGGGGAAAAAGCCCTGACCTGGTGATGCTTCTTTCGCTGCAGTCACTGCAACTAACACAGTGATATCATCTACTGTGACTAATACTGAACCTGTTGCTTGACGTGCAACTCGACCTGTTTCGATAGTAACGTCTGAGTTACCATACTTAAATTTTTTAGTTACCGGATTCACATCGGCTCCTTCTATATGATCACTATTATAGTGATTTCATTAATGAAATTTGTAAAATGACAACGACTAAAGCTTTACGTCTCAGTGCTCTTGTTTAGAGCATTTTAACGCCCCGCTAAACCGCGCAAAAACACTCAGACATAAAACTTTATGGTCTTTTACAAACAGTCTTTTAAATCTGTATTTTCAAAGTGCCTATTTTTTAAAAACGTTCGCTTTGAAATACTTTCCGTTATGCCATAAAAAAGAACCGGCGTGTCTATCTTTCAAGACAAGCCGGTACTCAACTATCTACATAACGCTATATCCATGCAAACATGAATAAGATATTCATTTTGCATAACTATTGGCATGCTAGAAACAACCACCATAAAGGCGCTTATCTACGTAGACCTAAGCGTGCAATAAGATCAACATAACGTGTACCGTTTTTACGCTTCAAATAATCCAACAACTTACGACGTTGGTTTACCATGCGAATCAAACCGCGACGTGAATGGTGGTCATGCTTGTTGCCTTTGAAGTGAGACTGCAACTTGTTGATGTTAGTCGTCAACAATGCAACCTGAACTTCAGGAGAACCAGTATCACCTTCAGCTTGTTGATATTCTGCTACTACTACTGCTTTTTCTTCGGCATTAAGTGCCATAGTCTTTTTCCTCTAATATGCGCTTAAATAATTAACACTAACCGCGCATATTTACAGTCAGTGCCTTTACGAAACTTGTTTTTATAACGCTGTAATTAAACCCGTCATTCGACGTTGAAGTTCACTAAACGTTTAGCTTGAATCAAACCGTCTTCGGTTATTTCAACCACTCCCGCAAATACTTTACTTGAAAGCGCCTCGTCAGGAGATTGCTCATCTCTAACAAGATATAAACGCACCAATTCTGTTGCTTCAGAATTTTCTAATTCAAGATCTGCATTTTTTGCGTCGGCTATTCTAACTGCTTGGCCAAGTAATATCGAGCTTGCAAGCTCATTTTTTAGGCAAAGTTTAGGTGTATTTGGTAATAAGCTGTCAGTTGGTAATAAATATTGGTCTAAATCCAAATTTACCTGCCCATCTTCAGCCTGATTGGCTAATGCTTCAAGCATCTCCATGGTTACCGTATTATCCAAACTGAAGTGCCCTGCCTTGAAACGGCGTAACATTGAAACATGCCCACCACAACCCAAAGACTGACCAATATCTTCAACTAGAGAACGAATATAGGTACCTTTTGAACACTCGACAGTGAGATCTATCTCCTTTTCACGTATAGCATCCAACTCTAGGCTATAAATCGTAATCGGCCTTGCTGGCCGTTCGATGGTAATCCCCTTTCTGGCATACTCATACAAAGGACGCCCTTGATGTTTCAAAGCAGAGTACATAGACGGCACTTGCTTAATAGGGCCTTTGAATTCATTCAGGATAGGCAGCAATAAATCTTCATTTAATGCAGGTACATCATGACTTTCTACATGCTCACCTTCACTATCACCGGTGGTACGCACATCACCCAAGGTAGCAGTTGTGTAATAGCCTTTGTCAGCATCGAGCAGATAACGGGAATATTTGGTAGCCTCACCAAAGCAGATTGGCAGAACGCCTGTTGCGAGAGGATCTAGACTTCCAGTATGACCTGCCTTTTGCGCCCCGAATAAACGGCGCACTTTCTGCAGCGCAAAATTAGAAGTCATACCTTGCGGTTTATCTAGCAATAAAACACCGTCTAACGGTCGACCTTTTCTTTTTCGAGCCAAACTTAACTAACCTTCGCCTTCCGGACTATTGTTATCTGCTGAGCTATCAGCTGAGCTGTTATCTGCATGCTCATCACCAGACAAGTCCTTATCCTTCTGACGTGCATCAGTGATAAGTTTATCCAGTGTACGGCCACGCTTAACAGATGCGTCAAAATGAAAACGTAACTGAGGAATTGTTCGTAATTGAATCATTCGGCTCAGTTCGCTACGTAAGAAGCCAGCAGCACCATTTAGAATTTTAATAGTGCTTTTAACTTCTTCGGAATCAGCATCAAGATCATCTACAGTCAATAAAGTAACGTATACACTTGCATAACCGAGGTCGCGAGCGACCTCCACTTTATTGACGGTAACCATACCTACACGCGGATCTTTCAGAGATGAGCGAATCAACTCTGCCAGATCACGCTGCATTTGATCCGCAATACGGTCTGTTCGCTTATAATCTTGCGCCATCGTCGTTACGATTCCAAAGTACGTTCAACAGAGATTTTGTCAAAGACTTCGATTTGATCACCGACTTTAACGTCATAGTTCTTCACACCGATACCACATTCTGTACCTGATCGAACTTCGTTAACATCATCTTTAAAACGGCGAAGTGATTCTAACTCACCTTCAAAAATAACAATATCATCACGTAATACACGGATCTTCTTATTACGATGAATAGTCCCTTCAAGCACCATACAGCCGGCAACCTGACCAAACTTAGGCGATTTAAAGACATCACGCACTTCAGCAATACCAACAATTTCTTCTTTGAACTCAGGTGCAAGCATACCGGTTAAAGCTTGCTTAACATGGTCAATAATTTCGTAGATGATACTGTAGTAGCGTAGATCCAGACCTTCATCTTCAATTATCTTACGTGCCGTTGCATCAGCACGAACATTAAAGCCGACAATGACAGCATTAGATGTTAATGCAAGATTTGCATCTGTACCGGTAATACCACCGACACCACTACCGACAATTCGGACCTGAACTTCATCGTTACCAATCTCGCTCAAGGACGCAGTTAAGGCTTCAAGAGAACCACGCACATCTGTCTTCAAAACGATGTTCAAATGGTTTACTTCATCTTTGCCCATGTTTTCAAACATGTTTTCAAGTTTGGCTGCTTGCTGTCTATTTAAACGATCCTGACGATTTTTATCATCACGGAACTGAGCTACTTCACGCGCTTTTCGTTCATTCTCAACAATAACAAATTCATCGCCTGCGTCAGGCGTACCGCTCAAGCCAAGAATTTCAACAGGAATAGACGGACCCGCTTCTTTAACTAGTCTGCCGTTCTCATCCTGCATGGCTTTCACACGACCATAGAACGTACCGGCAATCATGATGTCGCCCGCTCTTAGGGTACCATTCTGAACCAGAACTGTAGATACTGCACCACGACCACGATCAAGCCGTGACTCAATCACCACACCTTTACCTGGTACATTCTTAGCTGCTGTTAATTCAAGCATTTCTGCCTGTAAGAGCACAGCATCCAATAAGGCATCAATACCTTCACCCGTATGCGCAGAGACATTAATAAACTGTACGTCACCACCCCAATCTTCAGGAATAACGTCTTTCGCTGCCATCTCATTTTTCACACGATCCGGATCAGCATTCTCTTTATCCATCTTGTTTACAGCGACAATGATCGGCATTTCAGCTAATCGTGCATGCTGAATGGCTTCCTCAGTTTGAGGCATCATGCCGTCATCCGCCGCCACTACAAGAATAACAATATCGGTACTCTTTGCCCCACGCGCTCTCATCGCTGTAAATGCGGCATGCCCTGGCGTATCTAGGAAAGAAATCATGCCGTGACCGGTTTCTACATGGTAGGCACCAATATGCTGGGTAATACCACCAGACTCGCCATCCGCCACTTTCGCTTTACGAATATAATCAAGCAAAGATGTTTTACCATGATCAACATGACCCATCACACTAATAACAGGTGCACGAGGTGTTTGCTCACCCTCATAATCTATGCTTTCAAGCATTTCAGCTTCAAGCGCATCTTCCTGAACCAAAATAACCTTATGACCTAACTCTTCCGTTATCAGAACAGCAGTTTCTTGATCAATCGATTGATTCATCGTGGCCATCACACCCATGCCCATCAGTGTTTTAATCACGACAGCACTTTTTACTGACATTTTATCTGCCAGCTCACTCACGATAATGGTTTCACCAATCGCAACATCTCTAAAGACACGCGTTACTGGTTTCTCAAAGGCGTGGGTTCGTTTAGTTTTTTTCTTTTTGCCTTTAAGCTTACGCGGTTTCTGATTATCTGCACTGTCATTGACATTAATAGCACTAAATACTTCTTCCCGCTGTCGAGGAGGTCGATGGCCAGCAGATTTTGTATGCTTGCGCTTTACCTCTTCCTCTTCAACTTTTGTTGTTCTTTCTTTCTTTTTGTGCTTTTTGTGTTTTTCATTCGTTTCCAGGTCAGCTGGCGTTGCAGCTTTTGGCTCATCTTTTTTAGTCGGAGCAACCTTCTGCGCTTTATCTTCCGTTTTCTTAGCGTCTTTTTCTTCGCTAGCAATACGCGTTTTTTCTTGCTCTTCTTTTTCTAGCTGAGCTTTTTTAGCGACTTCTTCTGCCAACTGAGCTGAACGTGCAGCATCTTCTTTTTTCTGCTGCTCAAGCTCTAAAGACATCTCTGGCCGTTTAACATAGGTACGCTTCTTGCGAACTTCTACATTAACAGTTTTAGACTTACCCTGACCGGCAGACATTTTCAACGTAGATGTTGTTTTACGTTTCAAGGTGATTTGCTTTGGCTCACCGTCGTCTTCACCATGGCTTTTTTTCAAAAAAGTCAACAAGGTCTGCTTCTCATCATCCGAGACCGCATCCCCCTCACTTCTTGCAGCTAAACCTGCGTCATTAATTTGCTTCAACAATCTTTCGACTGGTGCACCTATATCATTTGCCAGTTGCGTGACAGTTACTTCAGACATAATTTTTCCTCCTGACTCCCGTCGTTACGAATCCTGGCCTTCAAACCAAGGTGCCCGCGCTGTCATGATCAGCTCACCGGCTTTTTCTTCATCCATCCCATCGACTTCCAATAACTCATCGACAGACTGTTCAGCAAGATCTTCCATGGTAACAATACCTTTACTGGCTAACACTAGCGCCAGATGCTGCTCCATACCATCCATGTTCAGCAAATCTTCGGCAGGCTCTTTACCTTCCAATTTTTCTTCTGTTGCCAGAGCTTGATTTAACAAGGCATCCTTAGCTCTTCGACGAAGTTCTTCAACAGTATCTTCATCAAAACTTTCAATTTGAAGCATTTCTTCAAGCGGTACGTAAGCGACTTCTTCTAAAGACGTAAAACCTTCGTTAACCATCTCCGTTGCCAGATCTTCATCAACATCAAGTTTTTCAATAAATAAGTCTACATATTTACCGACTTCTTCTTCTTGCTGCTTTCCGGCTGCATCTTCAGACATAACATTCAAGTCCCAGCCAGTTAACTCACTCGCTAGTCGAACATTCTGCCCAGAACGGCCAATTGCCATCGCCAAATTTTCTTCTGCTACAGCAACATTCATTGAATGTGAATCTTCATCTACAACAATCGATGCAACCTCGGCTGGCGACATGGCATTGACGACTAATTGCGCAGGATTATCATCCCAAACAATGATATCAACTCTTTCACCACCTAATTCCCCTGAAACAGCCTGAACTCGTGCACCTCGCATACCGACACAAGCGCCCACTGGATCAATACGTTTGTCGTTGGTTTTCACAGCAATTTTAGCACGTGAACCCGGATCTCTCGCTGCCGCACGTATTTCGATGACTTCTTCAGATATTTCTGGCACTTCAATCTTAAACAGCTCGATTAGCATTTGCGAGGCAATTCGACTGAGTATCAATTGAGGACCACGTACCTCAATTCGAATTTCTTCTAATAGTGCTCTAACGCGGTCGCCCATTCTGAAAACTTCGCGCGCCACCAGATTTTCTCTTGGAAGCAATGCTTCTGCATTATTACCAAGATCAACAATCACATTGTCCCGCGTTACTTTCTTGACTGTACCTGAGACCAACTCACCCACACGATCACGATAACTGTCGACAATTTTTTCTCGCTCAGCTTCTCGAACCTTCTGTACGATAATTTGCTTGGCAGCTTGAGCACCGATGCGGCCGAATGCAACTGATTCAATCTCTTCAGTATGGATATCACCAGGCTGCGCGGCAGGATTAATTTCTTCCATCTCTTGCATGGTTAAATCTGTACCTAAACCTGGTACTGACTCGTTATCCACCACGGTCCAATGACGAAATGTTTCATGATCGCCAGTTTTACGATCAATTTTAACTTCAATATTAGCGTCTTCTTCATCTTCATAACGCTTTTTTGTAGCAGCAGCCAAAGCTAACTCTATCGCTTCAAAAATGATGCCTTTATCAACACCCTTTTCATTTGAAACCGCTTCAACAACCAGCAATATTTCTTTGTTCATCGCGTCATTCGCTCCAATCTTCAAATTCAGTCAAATTGCGGTATAACATTCGCTTTTTCGATACCTTCAAGCGGGAACAAGAATTCCTCTTGCTCTACTTGAAGCACAATATCATTACCCTCTACTCCATTGAGCAGACCTGTGTACTTTCGACGCCCTTCATAAGGCATTCTTAACTTCAAAGCGACTTGAGAACCTTTAAAACGCTCATAATGAGCGAGCTTATATAATGGGCGATCCATTCCTGGTGATGAGACCTCCAAGGTATAATCACCATTAATAGGGTCTTCAACATCCAAAACACCACTAACCTGGCGGCTAACAAGCTCACAATCTTTAAGGGCGACACCGCTTTCACTGGTTTTTTCAGTGAGTTCAGCGTTCTCATCTTGATTATCACCAGCATTAGTCTGAGGATTTAAACTTTCAATAAATATGCGTAAAGTAGAATGCTTACCTTGAGAGATATATTCAATCCCCCAGCATTCAAAGCCTAAACCTTCAACCACCGGCTGAATCATTTCTTCAAGTAATCGTTTTTTAGCTGACAATAGACTTACCGTTTTCTTTATTACAGAAACAAAAAATGGGCATAAAGCCCATCACACTAAAAAGCTATTCATACACAATATTTCAAAATCAAACCAACAAAGTTAGTCCATGAAACATTTACATAGCTTTTCGCAAGATTTTTAACTCCGCGCCTAGAACACATTAATCAAGCACGGCAATATTCGGCCGCATTATATTCATACAAGGCCCGAGGGTCAACTTCAATTATTCATCACTAAAATAAAAAAGCCTGCCACTTTCATGTCAAGCTTTCCAAAATGGTGCCCAAGGCCGGATTCGAACCGGCACAGCCATTCAGCCACTACCCCCTCAAGGTAGCGTGTCTACCAATTTCACCACTTGGGCAATACTTTTAAATCCAGGCACACATACCGACCACACCTGCACCGCATTCAAACTTATTTATTTATTTATTATTCAAGCTCAGGCGCAACATCACTAGGAGCAAACTTTAATTCCTGCTTCGAAGAGTTAGGCTCAAGCTTTGGAGCATCAGCGTTGAAATCGTCAACCTCCTGAACACTCTCTGGAATCGACACCAAACCTTCATCTGCGGCTATTTCAGACTTCTGCTTTGCAATCACAGCCAAAGAAATACTGGTAACAAAAAAGATGATCGCCAAATACTTAGTAAACTTAGTCAAAAAGCTGCCGCTTCCCTGACTACCAAATACTGTTTGAGAGGCACCACTTCCGAAAGACGCGCCAGCTTCAGCACCCTTTCCCTGCTGTATCATCACTAGACCAATCAAACCCAATGAAACTAAAATATGCACAACAATTACTGCAGTTTCTAACCATTCCATACTTCTAACCTATTAGTTCGCGCCTATTTGGCTTGAGCGACATGCTCACATATAGACGAAAATTCATCAATTTTTAACGATGCACCGCCAACCAGGCCGCCATCAATATCTTTTTGAGCAAATAAACTTTGAGCATTTGCCGCATTCACACTACCGCCATACAGAATAACCAAAGATTCCGCTAGCGACGAAGCTTTTTTAGCCACTCGACTACGAATACTTTCATGCATCGACTGCGCCTGCTCAGGGCTAGCCGTTTTACCTGTACCTATCGCCCAAACCGGCTCATATGCTACAACCACTTTAGCAAGGTCGCCACTTCGTACTAACTCTTCGTCCAAAAAAACAGCATCAAGCTGCTCTGCGACAATTAATTCTGCCCGCCCAGCATCCCGCTGTTCAAGCGTTTCGCCTACACAAAGAATAGGCTGAATCCCCTTACTCAATAACTGCTTCACCTTTGCTGTGATTTGCGCATCAGTTTCATCATATAGAGCTCTACGCTCCGAATGACCAACCAAACACCAGTCACAAGCAAGATCTGCCAGCATTGATACAGAAATTTCGCCGGTATAAGCACCCTCATCAAAAGCAGAAACATTCTGCGCAGCCACTTCAATAGAAGTATCGGAAATTGAGCACTTCATTTCTGAAATCAATATGCTTGGCGGAGCTAGAACAATCTGAAATTCAGATGACGCCAACAAGCCTTTTTCTCGCAAGGACTGCTCAAATTTATTCAGATAATCTCGCGTAAATGCGACATTACCATTCATTTTCCAGTTTCCCGCAATAATTTTGCGACGCATAAACAACACCAGCCTTTCAGAAGGGCGCAAATACTAACTGAGTTATACCTGACTTACAAGCAACTCACGCCTAGTAGAAATATTTTTTTAAACACCAAAGCAATCTTTAACCCATTGCCCTGGTTACTGTCTCAACAAGCGAATCCACAACCGAGTTAACTAATGCCGCATCTGTCCCTTCCGCCATCACTCTAATTAAAGGCTCTGTACCGGAAGAACGTAACAAAACACGCCCCTGCCCTGCTAAGCGCTCACTCTGCTCAGCCACAGCAGCTGCAATGGTCTCATTTTCCATTGGATTTATTTTTTCTTTAATTCGGACATTTTTTAAAACCTGAGGAAGCTTAGACATTTCAGACTTCAACTGATGCAAAGTTTTATTTTCTCGCCAAATTGCAATCAACACCTGCAGCGCAGCTATAATCGCATCACCCGTTGTTGATTTATCAAAACATATAATATGCCCCGAACCCTCACCACCAAGCTGCCAATCATTTTTCACCAAGTGTTCCATCACATAACGATCACCAACATTGGCGCGCACAAAGGGAATCCCCAAGTCATTGAAGGCCATTTCAGCACCATAATTGGTCATCAATGTACCCACCACACCGCCAGTCAACCTACCTGCATTTTTTCTATTTTTTGCAATAATGTAGATCAGCTCATCACCATCAACCACGTCACCCTTATGGTCAACCATAACAACCCGATCACCATCGCCGTCAAAGGCAATACCCAAATCTGCCCCCGTCTCAAGCACCTTTTCAACCAAAGCCTCTGGACTCGTCGAGCCGACACCTTTATTGATATTTAAACCATCCGGCTCAACACCGATGGTCGTAATATCCGCACCTAATTCTTTAAAAACATAAGGCGCCACTTGATAAGTTGCGCCATGAGCACAATCCAAAACAATCTTCATTCCAGTCAGACTCATTGACGATGGAATAGTACCTTACAGCACTCGACATAGCGACCGATTGCATCATCTATACGCTTAGCCTTACCTAACAAATCAGGCGCAACCACTTCTAAATCTTTTTCTAGCCAAGACTCTATTTCTAGCTCCACTTCATCATCAAGTTTCAAACCTTTTGACGAGAAGAATTTTATACCATTATCTTGAAAAGGGTTATGAGAGGCACTGATCACAATACCCGCATTAGCTCTATAAGTACGCGTCAAGTATGCAATGGCTGGCGTGGGCATTGGCCCTAATAAACGCACATCCATACCCGCTGCAGATAAACCGGCCTCAAGAGCAGACTCAAAAAGGTAACCAGAAATACGTGTATCCTTGCCGATAATTACCCGATTACGTAAGCCATGCTTTTTAAAAACCATGCCACAAGCCCAGCCCAACTTAAGCATAAACTCAGGTGTAATTGCCCCTTCACCTAAACAACCACGAATACCATCTGTACCAAAATATTTCTTAGCTGACATACCTACATCCCTAACTTTTTATAACGTTCTAAGCCAGTCTCTTTTGATAGCATTCATTTAAGAACCCACCATCAAGACCACTCTATTAAAATTTTTATTCTGAAAACTGCCTTATAGCATCCACTACAAGCACGGCATCTTTTGTTTCCTGAACATCATGCACCCGAATAATCCCTGCACCCTGATAAGCCGCAATAGAAGCAGCAGAAAGGCTCCCATACAGGCGTTCATTTACCGGTTTATTTAATAATTCAGCAAACATGGATTTTCGTGACAAACCAACTAACACCGGATAGCCAAGCTTACAGAATGCTCGAATACCATTCAAAAGCTGCATATTATGCTCAAGCGTTTTACCAAAACCAAAACCAGGATCAATAATCAGCCGGTCTTGCCGAACACCCTGCCCAACCATGTCAGCCGCTCGCGCTGACAAATAGGCCAACACTTCATCAAGCACAGAATTATAAGCAGGCTGTTTTTGCATAGTAATGGGGTTACCCTGCATATGCATGATGCAAAGCGCAACAGAGCTTCCCATAACCACATCAAGCGCACCAGGACGACTAAACGCCCTAACATCATTAATTAAGCCGGCACCCAACTTTATACTCTCTGCCATCACTTCGGGTGTACTTGTATCAACGGATACGACAACCGCTAGATTCCTGGCTACTTGCTCCACAACAGGACAAACCCTATCCAACTCTTCCTGCACAGACACCTTTGAAGCCCCGGGACGAGTTGATTCACCACCAATGTCGACAATACTAGCACCTTGGTGAAACATATCTTCCGCCTGCCTCAAAGCGGCAGAAACAGATGTAAACTGACCACCATCAGAAAAAGAGTCGGGCGTAACATTAAGCACGCCCATAATTTGAGTCGATGCCAGATCAAGACTTCTCTCAGCAAAATTGAAAGGTTTTATCATTTACCCAGTTTCTTTTTTAAATCGGCAGCTTTTCACCAACACACAAAAAAGCACAAGATATTAAATCTTGTGCTTTAGAAAGTTGAAACTTATGTTTTATTCTGCGGTTTCATCTTTTGAATCATTCGACGCTTTAACATCACCCGATTCAGCTTCCGCACCTTCTTTAGTTACACTATCCGAAGAGCTTGGGCCTGAGCTATTCCCTGACCACCCCTTAGGTGGACGAGGCGCTTTGCCCTCCATTAAATCATCGATCTGATGAGCGTCAATCGTCTCATACTTCATTAACGCATCCGCCATAGCATCTAATATTGAGCGATTATCTTCTAATATTTTCTGCGCAGCCGAATAGCACTCATTAATAATACTACGTACTTCAGCATCAATATCATTACGCGTACTGCCAGATACACTTGAACCCGGACCGCCAGCAGACTTCCCTAAAAACACCTCTTCCTGAGCTTCCTCATACATCAAGGGCCCTAACTTCTCAGACAAACCCCACTTCGTCACCATGTTTCTCGCTAACTCAGTGGCACGCTGAATATCATTCGAAGCGCCAGTAGTAACACCTTCTTTTCCTAAGGTTATTTCTTCAGCAATACGGCCACCATACAAGGCACAAATCTGACTAATAATCTGCCGCCGACTCATACTGTAACGATCTTCTTCTGGCAGGTACATGGTAATACCCAGTGCCCGCCCACGCGGAATAATACTCACCTTATACACCGGATCATGATCCGGTGCTAAACGCATCACTATGGCATGCCCTGCCTCATGAAAAGCGGTATTTAATTTTTCTTTCTCAGACATCACCATCGATTTACGCTCTGCACCCATCATGATTTTATCTTTTGCTAATTCAAAATCAGCCATTGCAACAGCACGCTTATCAGCACGCGCCGCAAATAATGAGGCCTCGTTCACAAGGTTTGCTAGATCGGCACCCGAGAAGCCTGGCGTACCCCGCGCTATTAAATTCGGCTCAACATCATTATCTAAAGGCACTTTTTTCATATGAACTTTTAATATCTGTTCACGACCGAGAATATCTGGCAGACCGACAACAACCTGTCTATCAAAGCGACCCGGACGCAGTAAAGCTGGATCCAATACATCTGGACGGTTTGTTGCTGCAATAACAATCACACCTTCATTACCTTCAAAACCATCCATTTCAACCAATAATTGGTTTAATGTTTGCTCTCGCTCATCATGCCCACCACCTAGACCAGCACCACGATGACGACCTACCGCATCGATTTCATCAATAAAAATAATACAGGGCGACTGTTTCTTAGCTTGCTCAAACATATCACGAACACGAGAAGCACCAACACCGACAAACATTTCAACAAAATCAGAACCCGAGATTGAGAAGAAAGGCACCTTAGCTTCACCCGCAATCGCTTTCGCCAACAAGGTTTTACCTGTGCCTGGCTGCCCAACCATCAACACGCCACGCGGTATTTTGCCGCCTAAGCGTTGAAATTTACTCGGATCGCGTAAAAACTCTACCAACTCCTTTACATCCTCTTTCGCTTCATCAACACCTGCGACATCGGCAAAGGTCGTTTTAATTTGATCCTCACTCATTAGGCGCGCTTTACTCTTGCCAAAAGACATCGGGCCCTTACCCCCGCCGCCACCTTGCATTTGCCGCATAAAAAACATAAATACAGCAATAATCACTAGTATCGGAAAAGAGGCAACCAAGAGCTGCGTCCAAATACTCTGCTGCTCAGGTTCTTTACCAATTACCCGAACTTTATTCTCAATCAAATCATCCATCAAGCGAGGATCTTCGACCATTGGACGAATGGTTTCATAGTGTCGACCATCTGCCGTGGTCACATCAAAATGTAAACCATCAATCGCCACTTCTTTCACCTGACCACCCTGAACCAGTTCAATAAACTGGGAGTAGTCCATAGGCTTAGTTTTTTGTTGGGTATTAAAATTATTAAATACTGTTAGCAATACCGCTGCAATTACCAACCAAAGAACCAGGTTTTTTACCATATCATTCAAAGGAGAATCCCTCTTTACTTGTATAAAATATACATTTGCTTATAAGTTAATATACCCAAATGGGGTTCGATTGAGTCCAATATACAGATTGAACTCAGAAATTTCTATTACGTATTTATTAGCCTTTAAAACCGATACCAATTTGATAAATCTCTCGAGAGCGAGCTCGAGAAGCATCAGGCTTACGACTATACACTTTTGTAAACACCTTGCGCATCTCACTAAGCAAGTCATCAAAGCCTTCACCTTGAAAAACTTTCGCAACAAATGCCCCGTTGGGTTTTAAAGTTTGCTTTGCCATATCTAGAGCAAGCTCAACCAAATACATAGCATTCGGGATATCAGCAGAGGCATTGCCACTCATATTGGGGGCCATATCTGAGATTACAAGGTCAACCCTGCCATCAATTTCCGCCATTAATTTATCGAACACCTCCTCATCGGTGAAATCCCCTTGAATAAAGCTCACATCAGGCAGCGCATCCATAGGTAAAATATCACTTGCGATTACCCGCCCTTTTTCGCCAACAAGCTCAGCCGCGACTTGAGTCCAGCCGCCAGGCGCCGCCCCCAAATCAATCACAGACATACCCGATTTAAATAATTTATCTTTCTTCTGGATCTCAAGAAGCTTATAACTTGCGCGAGAGCGATAACCGTCTTCTTTTGACCGCTTTACATATTGGTCATCAAAATGTTCTTTCAACCAACTTGCACTCGTTTTAGAACGTGCCATACCCACCTTTCCCATTAAATTATTTACTCGCAGAATAACTTTCCACTCAGCGAACATCATAAATCGTTTAAATCATATTAAATACTGTTAGAATGCGCACAATTCAAGCAAATTGATAAACGACTTACTTTACAAGACATTATTCCAAACAGGCAAAACTTCATGACACTTAGTGCGGCAGACAAAAAACAGTATCGAGCAATCGCCCATAATTTAAACCCAGTAATTATAATCGGAGATAAAGGTTTAAGCGAAGGTTTGATGGACGAACTTAATCGCGCACTAAGAGATCACGAATTAATAAAAGTTAAAATAGCCATCGGTGACAGAGATGATCGCGGTAACATCATCAAAGATATTGCTTATAGAACTGGCTCAGAAGTCGTTCAAACCATTGGTAAAATAGCTATTCTTCTAAAGAAAAACCCTAAACCAAACCCCAAACTGTCAAACCTGATTCGTTAAAAACACGCAGCCTACGACTCACGCACTTAACCCCCGTTTTTTTGTCGGGGGCTAAATGATTAATGACTCAAAAAACAAAAAAAGAGCCATCGCTCCACAAACCAAATCTTTCCTCCTGCCGAGACACTTCTGCTTCATTTTTTGCATCGATTCCAGCACCCGCCTCAACGACTAGCTCAGCCAAATCATAATATACAGCACGACTAATTCGTGCATCTAAACCATACCTAACACTCACAAACGGCGCAGGTTCATTTTTATTATTGTAGGTAACCTGAAGAGGATGAGCTTTAGATAAAGTAAGGCAATCACCAAACTGGGTGGAAAAATGAATACGTTGACTTTCGTTCACACCCTCCACATCCATAATATTAATAATAAAGGGTAAATCCTCAACCTGAATTTTCATTTTTTCTGTTGGCGTCACCAAAAAAAACTCATCACCATCTTTCCTTAAAATACTCGACAACAATTTAACCACATCGATCCGAGTCATTTCAGCGCCGCGATAGTACCAAACACCATCTTTAGCGATGCGTATATCAATTTCCCCCTGAACATCAGGATGCCATGTTTCGACAGGTGGCTGCTTATTCTCTTTCCCGACCAAATTACGAATATCCGACGCAAAAGCAGGTAAACCATCCTGATCACGACCTTCAATTGTAGACATTATTACAAGCCTCTCTGCCACTCTTGCCTTAAAGGAATCGCCCCAGGCTTATTCAGCGCGAGGTCAATCTTGTCTAACATCGCTTGCTTATCTGCACCTAAATCACCTTTTAGAACCAGATAATTAGACGCATGATCTGAACGGAAGACAGTATCATCAAGTTCAAAATTTGCGATAAGAGTACGTATTTCTCGAAATAATTCATGCTGCTCAAGCGGCTCATAATCCCCGTCAAAACCAGCCCTAAAGCGCGCTTCACCCATAGGAAAAGAAACCACTAAGGTAGACACAAACTCAGGCTGGGTTTCATTCATCAATTTTGCGGTATTCACTGCATGCTGCTCAGAGAATTTTCGCCCACCTAAGCCATTCAGGATCATCACTGATGATTTTATACCGGCCGCTTTAAGCTTAATTAAAGCATCTTTAGAAGTCTGATAAGTCTCGCCCTTTTGGATTTTCTCCAGCACCACGTCATCACCCGATTCACAGCCTACATAAACCATACCCAAACCCAATGCTTTTAGCTCAGCTAATTCTTCAATAGATTTCTTTTTAAGGTTACTGGGTAAACAGTAAGCAGAAACTCGCTCTACTTGGGGCAATGCTTGACGAATTTTTTCTAAGATTGATTTCAAGCGTCTAAATGAAAGCACCATGGCGTCACCATCTGCTAAAAAGATTCTTTTTACACCCGGAATTTTTTTAGCCTGCTCTATTTCCTCAAATAACTCACTTTCCTTTTTTGGGCTGAACTTCTTTTGCTCTGCGGTATACATCTCACAAAAGGTACACTCGTTATGAGAGCAGCCGTTTGTGACTTGTAATATCAAAGAGCGTGCTTCAGAAGGAGGACGAAAAACCGGTTCAATATAAGAAATAGGAAAATACTGCATAACGAGGTAACCACACTATTAAAAATCAATTTATGAATTATATCAGTTAATAAAACCAAACTGCTATCCGGTTTTCAATCAAACTCCCTTGTACGAACCACCATTAATTTCAACGCTGTCATGCCTTCGACGGCATACCGAACACCCTCTCGCCCAATTCCACTATCTTTGCCCCCTCCGTAGCGCATTAAATACCCTTAATAAATAGCACCTTCATAAGGTGCTATTTATTTCAAATTTATTCTACACTACAAAGAACCAAACTATTTATCGTCACCGCGCTGAAAATAACTAACAGTGACAAGAATAAATATACGACTTCAATCAATATTGCCATCTTCTAATCTATAGGCTAACAAATGAATGACGACCACCTCTCTAAATTGTCAGAGAAGATTCAATCTCAGTTTACACAGGCCGAAGACCTTTGTTATCTCAACCACGCTGCCGTCAGCCCATGGCCTAGAATAACAGAACAAGCCGTCACAGAGTTTGCACATGAAAACCGCATTTATGGCGCAACACACTACCCTAAATGGATGGGCGTAGAACAGCAACTACGCCAGCACTTAGCAACACTTATCAACGCCAGTTCGTATACCGAAATTGCGCTAGCGAAAAGCACTTCAGAAGCCTTGTCAATTATTGCTTACGGGCTAACTTGGGAGGCAGGTGACGAAATAATCATTAGTGACCAGGAATTTCCGTCGAACAGAATAGTTTGGGAGTCTCTTAGCCAGTATGGCGTTAAGTTGCGCATCGCTGACATTTCTACTGGTGACCCGGTCACCGCGTTTGAACAATGCATCAACGCTAAAACCAAATTTATCTCAGTCAGCTCGGTACAATACGCCAGTGGTTTACAGATAGATTTACTTAGCCTAAGTAAATTATGCCAACGCAATAACATTCTATTTTGTATTGACGCCATTCAAAGCCTCGGCGCGATTCCTTTTGATCAGACCAAAATTCAAGCAGACTTTATCGTTGCTGATGGCCATAAATGGATGATGGCGGCGGAAGGCCTCGCTTTAATGTATATCAAACAATCAGTACAGGATCGGCTCAAGCTGCATC
>Ga0105348_1001000_pt1 | contig 19857 bp, 15 predicted proteins | sample EN8Hudsemesocosm_2_FD_83504 | JGI IMG/M metagenome (GOLD analysis project Ga0105348, IMG submission 83504) | Methane-oxidizing microbial communities from mesocosms in the Hudson Canyon - EN8C Hudson Canyon | ecosystem: Environmental > Aquatic > Marine > Cold seeps | place: Hudson Canyon... | reverse complement strand
TGCTGCACCACTTAAACTTATTTCTTTAAGTTGCTCTAAATGCTTTCTGAGTATACCTAGTTCAGTACCAGTAACAGGTTCAAGTTGTTGGTTTTCTCCTTTGCCTGTTATTTTATATTCGACATAGGCTAAGAAGGTAAATCGATCATCAGTCACCCAATCTAGAAACGCAGCGCCTTCACGCATATCATCATTGCTAACCAGTTTATTTTTTGTAGAGGATAACTCTTCAGCGCTAGCTTTTGCATGCGAGAGCATTTTACTATAGTCGGCAACGGTTGTAGTTACATCATCCATAATTGAGGTAATTGAGTCATGAAGATTTGTTAGTGCAGACTCATCACTGTGTTTATCTACCTCAATAAAGACAAGCGTTTCTTGTTGCAGCTTTTTATTACCCGGTTTAATGAATTCACTAACATTACCATTAATATCGCGTTCTAAATGTAAGGTTGCATATTGAATACTATGCATTTTAATTTCTCTATCGCTAAGTTCCATACGTATAGAGTCGATAATAAAAGGAACATTATTTTGCAAGACCATTAAAACGGTATGAGAAGACTGCCAGCCTGATATTTCAAGGTTTGGGTTGAATACTTCAACTTTGGATTGGTTGCCATTAAAATTATTTACAAATTTCCAGGCTGAAATAATTAAACCCAGCACATCAGAAATACGACGCCCCTTAAACTCATCCAAAAAAAGACTAGTAAAAAACTGTTCAGAAAACTTAACAACTGATTGCGCATCTTTTTTTGAAAACGCCTCATCCACAGCCTTTTGGATTTGTGCATTAAATTTATTTCTATCTTGCGTATCTACTAAATTCATTTATAAAGCTCTCGCTGACATTTAGATTTGTTTTTTATACTTCCTTTGACGTACAGGCATATACCACATTCAATTAAGAATAGTTCATTGTTAGGAAATTGCTTATTTAGAATCAATCGATTAACTTATCCGACCCATTCACTTATGGGTACTATTTAATCTCAACTTAATAACCGTAGTTACTAACATAGAAGCGAGTTTATTGGCATGACATCCAGCAGTGCATTTAAGGAACTAAACCAATCATTGAGTCAGGCAATTATTGGGCAACATCATTTAGTTGAGCGTTTGCTCATTGCACTGCTTGCTGACGGACACTTACTGGTAGAAGGTGCACCAGGACTAGCCAAAACAAAGGCCATTAAAGAACTTTCTGACAGAATTGAAGGAAACTTCCAACGAATTCAATTTACGCCTGATTTATTGCCTTCCGATGTCACTGGAACCGAAATTTATCGCGCGGAAGACGGTATTTTTCATTTTCAGAAAGGCCCAATTTTTCATAATTTAATTCTGGCTGATGAAATAAACCGTGCTCCTGCCAAAGTACAATCTGCTCTACTCGAAGCGATGGGTGAGCGTCAAGTCAGTGTCGGTAAAGAGACCTTTCCTTTAGATCCGTTATTTTTAGTCATGGCTACACAAAACCCGATAGAACAAGAAGGAACCTACCCCCTACCTGAAGCTCAATTAGACCGGTTTTTAATGCATGTTAAAATTGATTACCCGAACCAGGAGTCTGAACACAGCATTTTGAAACTTGCTCGGATAGAACAATCACAAACTGATAAAATTCAAGCTACGCTGGCCAAAATTTCGCAACAAGCTATTTTTACCGGTCGCGAAGAAATTAACCAACTACACATGAGTCAGGCCGTTGAGGACTATATCGTCCACCTAACCATGGCAACCCGACAACCGGCAAAATATGGAGATGACCTAGCGCGTTGGATTGATTTTGGTGTTAGCCCACGAGGTACGATTTCATTAGATCGTTGTGCCAGAGCATATGCCTGGTTACAACAAAAAGATTTCGTCAGCCCCGACGACGTACGTGCCGTGCTACATGATGTTTACCGTCATCGAATTCTGGTCACTTTTGAAGCTGAAGCCGAGGGTATTACCACTGATCAGGTTATTAATGAATTGATTCACCGTGTTCCCCTTTCTTAATTTTTAGTTAGCGAATGTCTTCGATGTTAAAAAAAATAAGTAACTTTTTTAGTACTGCCCCATCAGCAGATTTAAGTAAGCAAACTAATAATTCAGCTATAGATGTTTCCCAGACTACATGTGCAGGGCCTTACTGTACACTAAAGCAGTTAATGGGCTTACGCTGGTCAGTGAAAAATTTAAGTCTGCCAAAATCCAAGCGCCCTTCACGCCCTCAAGCAGGTTTGCATCATTCCAAGTTTCGTGGCCGGGGTATGGAATTTTCTGAAGTGCGTATGTACCAACCTGGCGACGACGTGCGCAGTATTGACTGGCGAGTCACCGCCAGGCGACAGAAACCACATACCAAGTTGTTTCATGAGGAAAGGGAGCGCCCTCTTTTAATTGTGTGCGACCAATCTCGCTCACAATTTTTTGGTAGCCAATTAGCTTTTAAGTCTGTAAGAGCGGCTGAAACTGCTGCGCTATTTTCTTGGGCAGCACTGGAACATAATGATCGTGTCGGCGGCATCGTTTTTTCAGAGCAAGGGCACCAGGAAATTAAACCATCCAGAAACCGAAAAAGCATCATGCGCTTGTTAAAAGGGATTAGTGATTTCAATCAGGCCCTCACAATAAACTCGCAACTACCTGAAGACGCTTTCCAATTTAATGACGCTTTAGTAGAAACTATTCGCTTAGCAAAGCCAGGCACTCTAATTGTGATCATAAGTGATTTCAGGCATCTCAATGAAGAATGTGAAAAACGTCTAACAATGCTATCAAAACATAATGAGCTACTCTTGGTACGCACAATCGACCCAATCGAACAGCAGTTACCGCCCCCTGGTTTTTACCCCGTTTCAGATGGAACTGAAACCCTGATCATTGACTCCCAGTCAAGCACCACACGCAAAAATTACGCAAACTGGGCTGCGCAACAAAAAGAGAATTTAGTGAGCCTATGCATTCGTTTGAAAGCCCCTTATATTGAAGTATCAACCCATGAATCACCAATAAACGCCCTACAACGAATGTTATTCTCTGTGAGAAGCGCTTAATGGACCCGACTAGTCAATTACTTGCACAACTCAAAGATGTCCACAGCCCACAAGCCATTGGTTCTTGGCCACCTGCTATTGGTTGGATATTATTAAGCCTTATTGTTGTTTTAGGTCTCTCAGCACTGATTTTATTCACCTTTAGGTGGTACAAAAACAATGCATGGAGACGCGCTGCACTTAAAGAGTTCAAACAACTTAAGTCTGTCTATCAACAAGCTCCCTCTCCTAATGGTTTAGCAACTATTAACGCGCTCCTTAAACGCGGTCTGGCCAGTCTCAAGCACGACAATACCTTATTGGCAACTAACGGAAAAATATGGGAGGAGTTTCTTAGAGAACCAAAGGATTTATTGCAAAAGCAAGATATTGAATTGCTCTGTTATAGCCATTATCAGGCCGAATGTTCACCTTTAGATGCAAATGCTTTACTACGCATAGAAAAATGGATCAAGAGGATTAAAGCATGATGGACTTCCTAAGCGGGCAAACTGCTTTTGAACTACAGTGGCCCTGGTTATTACTGATATTGCCTTTACCCTGGTTAGTCATTATTCGTCGTAAGGTACAAGCTCCCAGCTATATTGCACCTCATTTACCCATTTTTGAAACGGCTAAAAGTTTAGGTTTTAATCAGATTCAAAATGACCAACAAACTGCTAAATGGAAGCAGCTTCTACTCCTATTTGCTTGGATATTACTGGTAGTAGCCGCCTGCCGTCCGACTTATATTGGTGACAAAGTCGATATCCCACTCTCAGGACGAGATTTAATGCTTGCGATTGATATCTCTCCAAGCATGGAAGAAAAAGATATGCAACTAAAGGGCTCGCAAGTTACTCGTTTGAGAGTTGTTAAAAAAGTAGTTAGTGAGTTTGTTAAAAACAGAGATGGAGATCGTATTGGACTGATCCTGTTTGGTTCTGAACCTTATGTTCAATCTCCCCTTTCTTTTGATACGGTCACAGTCAATACGCTGCTCCAGGAGGCTTATCTTGGGATGGCTGGAAATGCGACCGCTATTGGTGATGCTATTACTTTAGGCGTTAAGCGTTTAAAACAACGCCCCGAACAAAGCCGTGTGTTAATTTTACTGTCTGACGGTGCGAATACCGCAGGTGAAATCCCCCCCGAAAAAGCTGCCCAATTTGCTGCGCAAGAGAACATCAAGATTTACACGGTAGGTATTGGTGCTGATGAAATGATTCAGCGCAGCTTCTTTGGCTCACGCAAAGTGAACCCATCAGCTGATTTGGATGAAGATATGCTTAAGCAGCTTGCTGAGCTCACTCAAGGGCAGTACTTTAGGGCTCGAAACACACAAGAGCTCACCGCAATTTACCAATTAATTAATGAGCTGGAACCCGTTGAACAAGAAACTCGAAGCTACCGCCCTACAAAAGCACTTTACTACTGGTTTTTATGTTTTTCTTTGCTCACTTACAGTGTTTTGTTTATCCAAAATGCTTTTTCAAAACTAATGCGCTCACTTAACACCACCAAACAATCTCTTGTTAATCAAGGAGGCTTAAAGTGAGCTTTTTTGATAATCTATCGCACTTCCATTTTTTGCGTCCTTTATGGTTATTCGGGCTGCTATTACTTCCCTTGATCTATGTTGCCATGCGCAAACGCGCCCTCAGCAATAGTGATTGGGCCAAAGCTATTGATCCGACTTTACTCAAGCATCTACTGCCAAGCAATGCACAACAACAAAAACAAAGCAGACACTTTGGCATGACTTTAGTGTTAGGATTTTGCTTCATCGCCCTCTCCGGCCCTGCATGGCAAGAGAAGCCCCAAGAAGTTATAAAACTAACGGACAACATGGTTGTTATTCTCGATTTATCTCTGTCCATGTTAGCTAGTGATACTGCCCCCGATCGCCTCACACGCAGCAAACAAAAACTTCAAGACCTTCTAAAGCTCAGGAAAGAAGGTACCACCGCACTTATTGCATTTTCAGGTGACAGCCATATAGTGACCCCCTTAACAGATGATACCAATACAATAATTGCCAACCTACCAGCGCTTGACCCTTATATTATGCCTGTTATTGGTAGCCGTCCTGATTTAGCAATTAATCAAGCGCTTAAATTGCTTAAGCAAGGTAAAGCCAACAATGGTCGTATTGTGTTATTGACTGACGGCGTCACCTCAACACAAGCAGAGCGCATTAACGATATGCTTCAAGGCAGTAATACTAGCCTATTAATACTCGCAGCAGGTACTGCAGCAGGTGGCCCAATAAAATTACCCCAAAAAGGCTACCTCAAAGATGATGGTAATGTCGTTATTCCTAAAACCGATTTTGCGTCATTAAGCAGTCTGGCCCAGCAAAATAGTGGCAAGATGTTGCGCATGACTTTAGATGACCAAGATTTGAATCGCTTGGATATTGATGGCAGCCTGACTCGTAAGAATCAAGAAGAGCAACAAAATACCCCGTTAGTAGAAAAAGGCTTTGACGCTTGGGAAGATATGGGTTTTTTGTTAATATTTTTAATCATCCCTCTAGTATTGAGAGCACACCGCCAAGGTGTTTTGGTGCAATTAGCACTCATGACGACACTTTGTTTTATGCCTGTTGAAGAAAGCTACGCTTTCGGCTGGGATGATCTTTGGCAAACCAAAGACCAACAAGCACAGCGTTTATTAGATCAAGGTAAATCCTCTGAGGCCGCTGAACGCTTTAAATCAAGTGAACATAAAGCCAATGCACATTATCAAGCAAAGGAATTTGAACAAGCATCAGGCGAGTATGCGCAGTCAGACACAGCTAATGGCTTTTATAACCAAGGAAATGCATTAGCCCAACAGCAGAAATTTAAGGAAGCCATTGAAGCCTATGATGAAGCACTCAAAGTAGACCCGGCTAATGAAGATGCGCAACACAATAAGTCCTTGATCGAAGAGTTTCTAAAGAAGCAATCTGAATCATCTGACCAGCAGGATTCAGACTCTCAAGACTCCGACTCTCAAGACCCAAATCAGGATGACTCCGAACAAAAGGATTCTGAAAACAAGGATTCTCAGAATAAAGACTCAGATCAAAACAATACTGATGATAAACAAAGCCAACAGGATCAGTCTGAACAGGATAAAAAGCAAGGCGATAAATCAGGTCAAAGCGATCAAGAAAATCAAGAAAACCAAGAACAAGATGAAAAATCAGAATCAGACAAAGACAAGCAAGAAAAACAACAAAGCCAGAAGCAGAACCAGCAAGCTCAACAGCAAGAGTCTGAACCTTCTGCTTTACCTGAACCTGATGAATTAAGTGAAGAGGAAAAACAATCTTACGAACAATGGATGCGCCGAGTACCTGACGACCCAGGCGGTTTACTACGTAGAAAATTCGAACAACAATCTAGAGAACGTAACAGGAACAGCAGAGAAGCAGGTGAACCTATATGGTAATTACCTCTAATGTATCTGACAATCACAGCTATATAAATAAGACAATGACAATACGAATAAATAAGGTGAAAAGTTTAATGAAAAGTTTTTTGGCGCTTGTATGTCTATTAGTATTGTCGCTTCCAAGCATCGCTGAAACTTCTTTAAGCGCAAGTGTTGACCGTAATAAAATTTATGAATCAGATACCTTGAATTTAATCATTACCGGCGACATTGAAATGGATTTCAGTTTTGGGGGGTTAATGAACTTTGGACGTAACCAGATAGAATCACCAGTGATGGAAGGGCTTGAACAAGATTTTGAAATTCTAGACCAAAATCAAAGCTATAATATGCAATCAATTAACGGTGAAACAAAAGCAAAAGTCACCTGGACTTATAGCCTGGCACCCAAACATACTGGCACATTAACGATCCCCTCAGCCAAATACAAAAATATTGAATCAAATCCTCTTACTGTGACAGTTTCAAAAGGCAAGGCCCCAAAAGATGCTGCTAACCCGCCACAAGTATTTATTGAGGCTGTTGTCGATAAATCGCAAGCATATGTACAAGAACAAGTTATTTATACGCTGAGACTATATTCCGCAGATCGGTTGGCTAGTGGTGAGCTAAGCGTACCTGAATCGAATGACGCCATCATTGAAGCCTTAGGTGACACAAAGAAATATTTTAGAATGGCCTATAATCGCCGTTACGAGGTGCGTGAACGCCAATACTTACTCTTTCCACAAAAGAGTGGTCAACTCACCATCTCTGCACAAAGTTTCAACGGTTTATTGATTGACACACGGAACCGAAGACGTTTGAGAGTTCGTGAAATTTCAGAACCGATTACAATTGACGTTAAAGCACCACCAGCACAGTTTAGTGGCAAAACATGGTTGCCCGCGACCAGCTTTCACTTAAGTGAAAAATGGGAAAGCGATCCTGATAATTTAATGGTCGGCGACTCGATTACACGAACCTTAGAAATCCAGGCCCTTGGACTACTCGGCTCAGCACTACCACCAATGGGCGTTGCAGACCTTAAGGGTTTAAAGATTTACCCTGACACACCAACAGTCGAATCGCTTCAGCATGAATCTGGCGCACAATCTGTCAGACAGGAATCTATTGCGCTGGTAGCTGTCTCCCCTAATGAGATTCACTTGCCTGAAATTCAAATTCCCTGGTGGGATACCGTCAACGATGTTGAACGCATCGCAACTATACCAGCTCGCACTTTTACAATAAAAGCAAACCCGGACACACCACCTCCACCAAAGCCAATACAGAGCACAAGCCCTACATCTGTAGTAGGTTTAACCGACACAGAAAAAAGCGTGGCGCAAGTCATACCAAGTCCAGTAAGCGTGCCTGAAAGCAATAATCACCTATGGTACACCATCATTACGTTATTAATACTTGGCTGGGCAACTACCACATGGCTATTACTTAAACGCCCTCAACAAACAAAGCGTGAAGAGATTAATTTTAACCCGGAACTCGATACATCCAAACTTAGTAAATTGCTTTGTGATGCAATCAAAAATGATGACACTGATATGCCAAAATATTTAATTACATGGGCAAATAAATTTTCCGAAACAAGACAGACGGGTATTAAAATACAAAGTTTGCAGGATCTGGAAAATCTTGATGGGACCCTTTACCATCAAGCAAGTGCTTTTGAGCAAGCGCATTATTCAGACCAGCGCTCAACAAGAGTCAATAACTACGATAAAGATTTGCTATTGAAGCAGGTTAAATCACTGAGCAAAGAAAAAACTTCCAATAGCCAATCATCTGCTCTAAAAGCAATGTATCCCTAGCTTAAAAAATTAAAGAGAACAAGACTAATGAGATTGCTACACACCATGTTAAGGGTCGTTGACCTCGATGAGTCCATTCACTTCTATTGTGAAATCCTGGGTATGCGTCTATTGCGCAAAAAGGATTACCCAGAAGGTCTGGTTCACCTTAGCATTTCTGGGTTATGGCGACGAAGCTGAGAATACAGCACTCGAACTGACTCACAACTGGGATACCTCAAACTATGAGCTTGGCAATGGTTTTGGTCATTTAGCAATAGAAGTTGATGATGTGCATCTAGCGTGTGACAGAATTAGTGAAAAAGGTGGCCAAATCGTGCGCCCAGCCGGGCCAATGAAACATGGAAAGACCACCCTAGCCTTTGTGAAAGACCCTGACGGCTATATGATTGAACTACTAACGGCCAAATAAAGCTAAGTTTCCCCTACTGTCATACTAGGCAAAATGCTTTCATATTTCGCCATTTTTGATTTTTGGAATGCTAAACCGATTTCACGTTTTGGCGTTGTGATAGAAAAACATTCAGACAAAAACCTAACGGTAAAGCGTGGGTCTGTGAAACTCTTAGGTAAGGGAGCAAAAGTAATCCCCAGACCTGATCCTACCAATGCATGTGCCCATTCTTCGCTTTCCACTTTGGCAACAGTATTAAGTTTAACCCCTAGTTGCTGAACGGCTTGATCAAATAAAGCCTGATTTTCACAATAAATACGCTCAATCACATTTTGCTCATGTAAATCTTTAAGGCTCATTTTTTTTTGATATGCCAACAAATTGTTGTTTGGGATTAATAAAGCGTATTCCTCTAATGCTAGAGAGATAAACACCTCTGACTTATGACACTTCTGCTTGGTTGTTAAACGAATATCTGCTTTTTTTCCATCACCAATCTGGGGCTCAGATTGCTCAGATAGGGAGGCACTAATGATTTCAAACTGTATTGTCGGTGATTTCTGGTTAGAGTTTGAAATTAATCTTTCAAGAGTGCTGATTCTAATGGTTTTATCTACGGATAAAGTAATCGTTTGAGTTGCTTTTTCGGGTGCGAACTGTTGCTTGATACTATCAGCATGAAGTAACAACTCGGTAGCCATTAAATACATTCGTTCACCATCAGGCGTTGGTGAACAGCCTTTAGTGTGGCGCTTAAACAATTTGCAGTTTAATTCATTTTCAAGTTTTGCAACTGCCATCGTAATCGAGGGTTGTGCTACATGGCAACGCGTTGAGGCTGCACTTATGCTTCCGGCTTCAACGGTAGCCACAAAATACTTTAAGCTCCGTAAGTCCATATTAGTGACCTATCTTAGAAACTAAATTTTGGGAAAAGTGGTAAGCGCTTAAGTTGCAGTTCATCGTGCGCGGGCACGATCAACAGCTCAGGCCTTTCTTTATGCAAACGATGAAGTTTATCAACTACTTGGGCATTTTGTTCAAAATCCGTATCCACACCAACGAGTTTTTCAGTAATCCAGGGTCTGGATTTATTCTCTTCGACGCCTTTAATCGTCCAAGTGGTGTCACCGATGAATAGATATTGTTTTCCACTGGCAAGTGTTAGAAATAAGCCCAAGTGACCGTGTGTGTGCCCGCTCAAATCGACTAGAACCGCTGAACCATCACCGTAAATATCCAAACTTTTTGCAAAACCTTGATAAGGCTGGTTATTCAATTCAAAAGATTGCCATTCTAAGTCTGGGCTATCGTACTGAGAGAGGATAAATGCGGGTACTTGCCCCGTTTTGGCTTCTGTAAAACTTTCTTTTTGTATCCAGATTGGCACCTCGGAAAAGTCTTCCAAACCACTGGCATGATCCCAATGCAGATGACTAGGAATAACGGCTATAAGATTATTTATATCATAGGACTCTTCTTTGAGTTGCTGCCTAGCAGGTTTAACATTGTTGATACTGAATAACTGGGACTCAAAAAAGTTAAAGACCTCCATTTGTGAGTCGATCTCTTTGCCTATTCCACTATCCCAAAGAAAGTCTCCTTTTGGGTGGCGAATTAAAACGGCAACATGCACCAGATTTCTAATTGTAAACCAACTACCACCATCTACTGCCATTGCCTCTAAAGACCCACTGGATTCTGCAGTTTTAAGTACAGAGAAACTGATTTCAGTTGAAGGTGATTTTATATCAGCTAACGCGCTTGAAGCACCAATAAAAAGGCTAATAGAGAGTAGAACTTGAATATAAAACTTTGCTGATTTTACTGAAACGATCATGCTGTTGAGTCCTTAATAGCTGTGTTGTTCAAAATAGTTATCTAAGACTTGAGTATAAGCGAACGTACAATATATTAATAATATATTATTTATCTATATACGCTACATTTTAACTATACCTAAAACTATGCATGACTCAAAGCTTTGCAAATTTTTCGCGATACACACCAGGCGTTAGACCTGTCCATTTTTTAAATGCTCTATTAAAAGCGGCGGATTCTGAAAAACCGAGCTGCACTGAGATTTCGTGCAAAGCAAGCGAGGGTTTGTCCAACAGCATCATCGCCCTATCCCGACGGATACTATCTTTAATCTCTTGAAAGCTATTACCTTCGTCTTTTAAGCGGCGCCGCAAGGTATATGTGGTCATGTTTAGCTCTGAAGAAACCAACTCAAAACTCATGTTTTCAATTTCAGTTTGCATTCCCTTGCGATGCAATAGCAAACGCTTAATTTGTGCAGTTAAACTAGTATCTGCACGAAACTGCGTTAGCAATGATTCGGGAGCATTATGTAAAAATGTACTTAAGGTTTCACTATCTTGTTGAATGGGTAGCGACAATAGACGTTTATTAAAAACAACTTGGTTTGATAATTGTGAAAAAGAATGCCGGCAAGGAAACATTGATACAAATTCATCACTATAAACCGGTTTAGGGAACTTAAACTGAATACGTTCTAGCATGATAGGTTGATTTATTAACCAACAAGACAACCTGATCCAAATAACGAACAAAGACGTGACAAAAAATGTTTGGTCTAGATTGTGAGGATTTGCATAATGGATAGTTAGATGTGCTTCGTCGCCTGTTTCTTTGAGTTCAATAGACAAGTCCTCACTTAATAAGCTGATAAAGCGTGCACTTCGTAATAAGCCTCTGCGAAGATTTCCCGAGCTAATCAATGCATGGCACATCATACTAAAAACACCAAGTTTGAAGGGGCGAGACAGAAAACCGCTCGCCTCATCCTCCATTTCCAACCACAAACTGCGTAATAAAGGACCAACATGGTCCAGGGCTAAGCGATTATGGTTTTCTAGTATATTAGGATCCAAACCAGCATGTTCAAAAACTTCATTTAAGTTGATATGGTGAAAATGTGCGCCAGCAAGCAATGACTCAAGCAATGATGAGTTTACTGAGTCATATTTATGCAGAGACATGGTGAAGAATTAAGCGGTTGTTAAAATGGTAAGCAGGTTTGTAGAATGTTCTGCTGCATCCCGACCTAGGCCCGTTAAATAACCACCATCAGTTTGAGTAATTAAGCCTTTATCAAATAAACGCTGGGTTGCTTGAATGGTTTCAGACTCAGCATCATGATGAACCTTAATACCTAGTTGAGAACTCGAGAGATCATACATCTTTAATACATTAATTTCGTGCATTAGATCTGGATTTAACTTCATAAGAACCTCATTTGATTATATTTGATACCATTTTCATTATTCTATGGCTAAGAACTTAAAAATGGAAGTGTTTGAAAATGGAATGCTATATAAAACAAAATTATAGCCTTACAAGAAAGCTTCGCTATACTTAAAAAACAATGAAAAGTTCAGCCTTTACATCACTTGGACATGTTAATTTCGTGAGTTTTAAGCAATATAAAAATAATTATTTACCTGAGCAAGAGCCGACTAAGCTAACCACACCAGCTAAGGTTCAACAACATTGGCGTATTCCGCTTTATATTTCAATCGCTTTACTTATCTGTAGTGTCTTTAATGCAACTTTATTTCATACCCTGATCGAGCTATTTGCAATTGGCATCGCGATCATGAGTTTTGTTGTATCGTGGAATACCTATGCTTTTTCAAGAAATCAATTATTACTTTTCTTAGGCTGTGGATATTTTTGGATCGGAATTATTGATTTATTACATGCATTGACTTTTGAAGACTTATCGATATTCAACAACTTAGATAGCGATGCAACTATACAGTTTTGGATTATAGGTCGCTTCCTTGAGTCGTTCATACTCTTGTTAGCACCTATGACGCTAGTCAATAAATTAAAACCCAAAACCATGTTCTTTAGCATTGGTTTGGCCAGTTTAATCCCCACCGCTTTCGTTTTTAGTCACCACTTCCCCGAAATGTTTGTCTCTGGAGAAGGGCTTACTACCCTTAAAATAGCTAGCGAATATACAATTATATTTATACTCGCACTGGCAGCTATTAACTTCATGCGCCAACACACTAACATTGAAAAAAACACACGGAATTTACTACTCGTTTCTATCTGTTTAACAATATTTGCAGAACTATGCTTTACGCTTTATGTAGGTTTTAGTGCCCCAGCTCTGCTGATCGGCCATATTTTTAAATTTCTGTCCTTCTGGGCAATTTACCAAGCCTTGATCGAGTCAGCCTTAACACGTCCTTTTGAAAGTTTATCTCGCGTCGTTAAATCATACGACACAATGAGTGATGCTACGGTTATCATTGATCAGTACGGTGTGATCCAGCAGGCCAACAAAATAGTTAGAGATATGTTTGACTATGATGTAGTAGGTAGCCATTGTCACGACACACTACACCCCCACTCTATATCTTTAAATGACTGCCCTATTTGTGAATCAGTTGCTCAAAAAAAATCGCTTCAGGATTTTGAGTTTTACGACGATGAACACCAAAAATGGTATGAAGCTGCACTGTCAGCGTTACATTTAAGTGAAAATTTCTCAACCATGGTTCATTCATTACGAGAAATTACAGTACGAAAAAAAGCGGAGGCACAGTTTGTAAGCCTGAATCGAGTTTACCAACTACTCAGTCATACAAACCAAGCTATTACACGCACCCAAAGTAAAGAAGTCCTGTTTCAGGAGATTTGTGATATCGCCGTCACCCATGGAGGCCTCAAAATGGCCTGGATCGGCTCCTTTGACGATCACATAGTTAGGCCTGAATTCTTTGCAGGTTCTGAAAGTGGCTATTTACAAAAAACCCAAATGCGTATTGACGACTCTGAATGGTCTAAAGGGCCTGTTGGAATAGCTGCTAAAACCAAAAAAGTTTCTTGCGTGAATGATGTGCTTAGCGACCCTAATTTCTGGCCTTGGCGCGCAGCTGCAATAGAACGAGGCTATGGTGCCTTAGCTGCTGTACCATTATTTTTTAATAATGAAGTGATTGCCATATTCACCTTATACTCAGCTCAAAAAGATGTCTTTGATAATGAATTGACCACCCTGCTTAACAGTCTTAGTGATGATATAAGTGCCGCACTGTTCCATATGCACCAGGCCAAACTCAAGTCTGAAGCAGAAGCCACCATAGAGCAGCTTGCCTTCTACGACCCCTTAACCAAACTGGCCAACAGACGCTTATTGATGGACCGTTTAGAACAGGCAATTATTAGTGCTGACCGACATAAAGAACTGGTTGCCGTTTTACTTTTTGATTTGGATAACTTTAAAACAGTCAATGATTCACTTGGTCATGATTATGGAGACCAGCTACTTAAGCACATTTCTAAAGTTTTGAAATCTTATGTTCGTGCTGAAGATACGGTTGCAAGGTTGGGAGGGGACGAATTCACGGTCATAATCAGTGCAATTAAAGGTGAATCTTGCGTTATCGATATCACAGATAAAATACTAAGTGAGTTAGAAATTCCATTATTTTTATCTGGTAACCAATTAGTAGTCTCATCCAGTATTGGTATCGCACTTTACCCTCAGGATGGTCTTGAACCGAAACAACTGCTCAGAAATGCCGACCTAGCGATGTATCATGCAAAAGATGCGGGCAAGAACCGCTTTCAGTTCTATCAACATGAAATGAATGAAAAAGCCCAAGGTAGACTCGCCCTGGAAAATAAACTACGAAAAGCGGTTGATAGCAAAGCTTTCGAGTTACTTTATCAACCTCAGGTAAATATGCGTGATGGCCGTATTATTGGTTTTGAAGCCCTGATTCGCTGGCAAGATGAAGATGGTCAGTTCATCTCACCAGAAATTTTCATTCCGCTGGCCGAAGAAACCGGTTTAATTGAGCTTATTGGAGACTGGGTCATTCAACAAGCTGTAAGTGACTGGCAAACACTGTTCGAAGCCGGCTTCACTGATACAAGAATGGCCGTTAATGTGGCAGCTTATCAATTTCGCCATGCCGAACACCTCTGTTCTACTATTCAAAATGTACTACAGTCATACCCGAACTGCCCTGCTGATCGTTTCACGGTAGAATTAACGGAAGGCACGCTTATTGAAGATATTGAAGAAACCATACAAACCCTGAATACGCTAAAGTCTTTAGGCATTAGTTTATCGATTGATGACTTTGGCACAGGGTACTCATCATTAAGTTATTTAAAACGTTTTCCGATTGACCAGCTCAAAATAGATAAATCTTTTGTTCAGGACCTTACGCACGACACCAGTGATGATGCAATTGTGACGGCTATTATCGCCATTACTCAAAAACTAGAACTAAAAGTAATTGCAGAGGGTGTAGAAACAACAGAACAAGCCGAATTTTTGCAAGCCCAACATTGTGAGTTCGCGCAAGGGTATTTGTACTATCGCCCTCTATCGTTAGAACAATTAAAAGCACTTACTAAGAATTAAAAACGATTAAAATAATAAATCGATCTGAGCCATTAAACGATCAACAATCTCAGCATAGGCTGCTTCAACATCGTCAACAATATAGGTTATATTTTGGCTATTTTGTAGGCTTACCATGCCGTGCAATAGACTCCAGATCATGGTGAGCGTCAAACTTGCATTCTTTGTATCCAGTTGTTTACCACTTTGCTTCGCAAAGCCTTGAATAAGGGATATAGAAAGTGAAGCAAGTTGCATCGATACATCATGTTCTTGAGTGGATAAGGCTTCTTGTTCGGTGCCAATATAATCACGGTACTTTGGCGAGCTGCTGGAAAACATGATTTCATAATAACGTGGATTTTCAATACCGAATTTTAAATAAGCAGTAATGGCCGCTCTGACTTGTTTTGTTGAATCTGTTTGTGAATCAATTTCTCCTTTAAGCGATAACACCAGCTGATCAAAACCTTTGATCATGAGCGTGAGGTAAATTTCGTCTTTATTATCAAAATAATTATAAATATTCGGCGCGGTCATGCCAATATCACGTGCGAGCCGTCGCATCGTTAAAGCGGGAAAACCGTGAGATACAATGATTTCGAGCGAACTACTCAGTATCTTATCTTTTATTTTATCTATTTCTTCTTTGGCACGTACAGGTTTCATCAATACTACTCAATATTTGATCTACTTAAACAGAATATTCTTCTCAAAAGAAGATACTTACGCGTTTATACACGGTTAATACATAGCTAGCAACAAACATACAACTTCACACATTAAGCGTCTATTTTATAGAAATTATAATAATTTTCATACACTTACTACATTGAGCTTCATGCGCCGGTATTCTACCGGAGTCATCCCGGTCCAGCGCTTAAATGCACGGTTAAAAGCACTAGGATTTGAAAAACCTAAAGAACGCCCAACCTCTTTGAGATGTATCGTCGGTGTTGCTACAAGTTTAATGGCACGACTTTTTTGTACTGAATCGCAAATTTGGGAGAAATGATAACCTTCACACTTCAAACGTTTTTTTAAAGTACTTGGGCTCATATTAAAATGATCCGAAATAATTTGAATATTAAGAACTTCATCTACCGGATGATTGGATACATACACAAAAACTTGCCTATGCATTGCATCTTCTAGCTGACCACTCTTATAAATTCGCTGGATTTTTCTCAAACACATTTTAAACATTTGCGTGTCATAAGAACGCACTGGTAAATCCAGTACCTCTTTGGTTATAACAATTTCATTACTGGGCTGATTAAACTCTACAGGACAAGAAAATACACTTTTATAAACATCAAGATCCCCTTGTGGTGCATGCTGAAAATGAACGCTTAAAAATTTAACTTGCGAACATTTCTGGCTTCCAACGAGTAAGCGAGATAGCTGTAATGCTGCTGCAAAGTCGATTTCAATCAAGGTACCAATATCTTTCGAGTCGAAAAAACATTTCATCCTAAAATGAAAAGCATCTCTTGTAGCATCTAATTTTACGGCTAAACCACTATTTAAAATATGCTTATATTTGGCAGCAAAATAATAGGCTTGTTCTAGTGTTTTGCAATTCATTAACGCATAGCCAATGATGCCAAAATCAGAAGGATGTATATGCCGGCCGACTTCCAAACCTAGTGGAGTTTCACCAAAAAAACATTTGGTCTTTTCAATTAACACCTCTAACTCAGAGACCGCGATCTGCCCCCCCAAATCATCATAGCGATTAAGAAATAAGCGTTGTAACTTTTGTGATTCGTCTAAATCCAAAGTACAACTTTTCAAGTATTGATAAATTAATTTTGCATACACCACGGATACGGTGCAATTGACTACTGAAGACATGGCAAGCATTTTCCAGTTATTATTTTTATTATTTAGAGTACGTAAAATGTACTATTTTGAGCGCTTTATATCAATTATTTTCGTATAAATACATTTATTCTTATGATTTCTCCACTTATGTATGTAGGAAATGCTTTTTATGAGTTGTGGACAGATTTTCTGATAAAATATTTTATTACTCTTCAAACCCTAAGCGAAACCACTATGCAGCATGAAATATCAGGTTTTTTAATAAGTCGCCAATGGCGTGATACTGATACAGGCTTATTGCTCCGTTTTTGGTTGCATACTGATAGCGGCCCTTTATTAATTGAGCAAAATGCGCAAGAAGGGATATTTTTTATTGAACAAAAGAGTTTAAAGGCTGCGCATAATTTAGGTAAAAGCTTATATGTACATACCCGACCACTAAAGCTTAAATCTTTCAAGCAACAAACGGTTACCGGTTTTTATTTTAGTAGCCAGCGCAAACTTTATAAAGCAGCCAAGTCGCTTAAAATAGCAAATATTGAAGCCTTGGAAAGTGATATTCGTACTGTAGATCGTTATTTAATGGAACGTTTTATCACCGGCGCCATGACAGTCAACTATCAACACATAAACAGTATTGACAACTTCCATCACATTGAAAATGCCAAGTTAAAACCCTGCAAATTTAACCCTGATTTTCGTGTCATTTCTTTTGATATTGAAACCGATTACCTTAACAACACACTCTTATCCATCGCTGTCTATAACGAACAAACAAAACTAATATTTTTACTGGGTAATCCTTCTAAGCTACCAAACAATACACAGTGTTATGAAGATGAACGGAGCCTAATCTACGCTTTTATTTCCTGGATACAGTCTTATGATCCCGACCTACTCATTGGCTGGAATTGTATTAATTTTGATCTTCGTTTTCTAGAAAATGCCTGCCTAAGACTCGGTTTAAAATTTAGTCTTGGGCGAAATAATGAGCTCATTGAGTGGCGCAGTTCTTCAAATAGCGCATCAGCCTCAAGAAGTAATGAACATTATTTTGTTTTAGTCCCTGGACGTGCAGTTTTAGATGGCATAGATACCTTAAAGTCAGCGACATATAATTTTGAAAGTTTTGCCTTGGATAATGTTGCGCATACAGTTTTGGGCAAACGCAAACTAATTGAAAAGACAGCGAATAAAGCTGATGAAATTTTACGCCTTTATCATGAAGACACTAGAGCCTTTGTGAAATATAACCTGGAAGACTGCATACTCGTTTGGGATATTTTTAAACAAACCAAGCTAATTGAATTTGCTACCGAACGCGCCAGATTAACTGGTCTACCATTAGATAAGGTCGGTGGCTCAGTCGCTGCTTTTGAGAACCAATACTTGCCTCGCTTACATCGCCAAGGTTATGTGGCACCTAACTTGCCCATAAACCCGCAAGGAGTTGGAAGCCCTGGCGGTTATGTAATGGAGTCCAAGCCCGGTTTTTATTCCAATATACTTGTGTTGGATTTTAAAAGCCTGTACCCCAGTATTATTCGTAGCTTTAAAGTTGATCCCTACGGATTAGCTGAAGGCGATTATTTATGTAAAGTAGAAGAAAATACTGAAATTTATGATAAATCGCTATTTTCTCAAGGCAAGCACGGCGCTTACTTTAAAAAATCGGAGAGCATTTTACCAACTTTAATCGAGAATTTATGGCAAGCACGCGATTTAGCAAAAGCGAATAACAACCAAGCGATGTCGCAAGCAATCAAGATTATTATGAACTCATTTTATGGCGTAATGGGTACGCCAGGCTGTCGCTTTTTTGATGCCAGACTTCCAAGTTCTATTACTCTGCGCGGCCATGAAATAATGCTACGAACTCGCGAATTAATCGAAAATGAAGGCTATGACGTTATTTATGGTGACACTGACTCCATCTTTGTTTGGATCAAGCAAGATATAACCTTAAAAGAAGCGGATATCATCGGTAAAAAACTGGCAAAAAGCATTACACAGTGGTGGAAAGTATTTTTATCACAAGAACACCAACTGCAAAGCGCTTTGGAGTTAGAATACGAAACACATTTTACGCGCTTTCTGATGCCCACTATTCGCGGATCACAACAAGGCTCTAAAAAACGCTATGCAGGACTAGTTTGTCAGGAAGGTTTTTCATTCGAAAAAACGGAATATACGGACAATGCAAATAAATTCAAACTCGTATTTAAAGGTTTAGAAGCTGTGCGTACAGACTGGACACAAATGGCACGAGAATTTCAAAAAGAATTATACCATCGAATTTTTATGAACCTTGAATACAAACCTTATATCCTTCAGCAAATGGAAGCACTAAAGTCAGGTTTATATGATGACAAGCTTGTATACAGAAAACGTCTCAGGCAGAAGTTAAGTGACTACCAGCGCAACATTCCCCCTCATGTGCAAGCTGCGCGCAAAGCTGATATTTTCTTAATACAGCAAGGCAAAAAGTCACGCTACCAAAACGGTGGTTGGATTGAATACTATTACACCTTAAATGGTCCTGAACCCAAAGAAAATCTTGTTTCACCTCTGGATTATGGTTTATATATAGAACGCCAGATTGAACCTATCGTCGATGGCATAGTTACATTTTTTGCGACATCCTTTAACGAAATAACCAGCAAGCAAATGAACTTGCTTTAAGCCCACTGCCATCAATACACAACCATTAAAGACTTAATTAATTTTATAATCATAACGTACAGGTAAGCCCTTTCTCATTAATACAATACTGACACGCTGTTCACGCGCAAGACTGTCCCATAGTGGATTTTGGTCTTCATGTACCCATTGATCATTTACACGCATTAATACATCACCGCTTTTTATGCCTAGGGTTGTATAAAATCGATCATTATCAATTCCGGCTAATTTAATCAGATGGTGGCCTTCGACCACGTGCTCAGCATTATAAAAGCG
>Ga0105348_1000995_pt1 | contig 19888 bp, 15 predicted proteins | sample EN8Hudsemesocosm_2_FD_83504 | JGI IMG/M metagenome (GOLD analysis project Ga0105348, IMG submission 83504) | Methane-oxidizing microbial communities from mesocosms in the Hudson Canyon - EN8C Hudson Canyon | ecosystem: Environmental > Aquatic > Marine > Cold seeps | place: Hudson Canyon... | reverse complement strand
GCTTTTGTGTGAGCTTTTTGTTGTTGCCATCCTTGAGGAAAGCATCGAAAAACGAAGTGAGGTAGTAGGCCATATCATCGTGAAATCGCTCAGATAGTCCGCCATCCGTCCAGGCGGAGTGGCCCGCCCGGTCAAATACCTGAAGATATTTAGCCGGCGACGTCTGGTCGAAAGCGCCACCCGCCTCCATCAGCTGGGGTGTAATCGCGATATCCAAAGTTCCGCCCTGGTATAGGGTTTGGTCATTGGTCATGTCGCCTACCCGATCTTGTACCGTGTAGGGTTTGTGCCAAGGTGAAAGCGCCGCAACCGCACGGATTTCGCTGCGCGTCCAACTTTCCCACGCGCCCGCAAGGCCCATGCAGGTGTAACCGCCCATCGAGTGCCCCATACAGCCGATCTTGCCGAAGTCTTCGACGTATTGTGCATAGGCACTCGAAGGCAAGGCATCGAGGACCGCGTGCATGTCATCACGTCGGTTGCGGTTGCTCTGATCGGTCCAGTTCTCCGGATCACGCCAGGCGACATCGGGCGTCGTACTGCCTGTGTGACAGTCTTGGTGTTTCGGAGCGACCACGACATAACCTCTGTTGGCTAGACGACTTTGAAGCCCAGCGGTGCTCTCGGGGCAGGCGCCCATGCCGTGAGAAAATACGACCAGTGGATAAACCCCGTTACCTGCCCGGCGAATCTCTACCTCCACTGCGCCGATGGTCTCCGTGGTTAGAATGTCGGCGATCGCCGCCCCCACTGGAGACAAGGCCAGTGTCAACACCAAACAGCTTCGGCTCAAGTTTTTAGCCGCCCTGCTGGGCATAACGCTATCGCCGCTCTCTCGACAAAAAATCTTTTTTAAATCCAGTAGGGTTTTCATCATTAAGATTCTATTTTTTATTAATTAGGCATCGAAGTGACACAGCAAAGGCCGCCCATGCCAGTATCGATTTGAGATTTGTGCCTAATCTAGCGATATTCTTGGTTCAGGGCGTCCGAGCAAATGTGTTCGGATATCGAATTTCAAAAAATCTTATCAATTCGATCAATTTGAAGACGATCGAGGGGCGGAACAATAAGCTTTACTCTCTCTGTTCATGAATCAGCGCCTGGGTGTCAACTGCCTATTGAAGCGGTAAACAGAAGCACACAACCAGTGCCGTAAAGCTGGCTTTTCGATAGGCGTAAAAAAAGCGCAACTGCCGAAACAGTTGCGCCTAAAACCCCAAAAAAACTTTGGGAGAGAGAGTCTTTATCGCCGCCTTTGGCCCGTGATATACGGGTTGCTCAATCAAGGTGACGACAGGTTAGACTGGGTTTGCCATCACCCAGCCACAGGTCGGCGGGGGGTGGGGGGTGTTTACTTGTGATCGTAATCTAAGGTGCTCACTCGAGACTTCCGTTGTGTCAACTTCTTCTTGTTGCCATCCTTGAGGGAAGCATCGAAAAACGACCCGATATAGTAGGACATCTCATCATGGAATCGATCACCCAGTATGCTATCGGTCCAGGCAGAGTGACCCGCCAGGTCAAATACCTGAAGATATTTCGCCGGCGACGTCTGGTCGAAAGTTCCACCGACCTCTATCAGCTCGGGTGTGATTCCGTTATCGCGGGTTCCACCTTGATAGAGAGTTTGGTCATTGGTCATGTCACCGACCTTGTTTTGTACCGTGTAGGGTTTGTGCCAAGGTGACAGCGCGGCAACCGCGCGGATTTCGCTGCGCGTCCATTCACTCCAGGCGCCAGCAAGGCCCATGCAGGTGTAACCGCCCATCGAGTGCCCCATACAGCCGACTTTGCCAAAATCCTCGACGTACTGCGCATAGGGGCCATAGGGCAAGTCGTCGAGGACCGCGTGCATGTCATCGCGTCTGTCGCGGTTGCTCTGGTCGTTCCAGTTTTCTGGCTCACCCCAAGGAACATCGGGTGTCGTACTGCCTGAGTGACAGTCTTGGTGTTTAGGAGCGACCACGATATAACCTCTGTTGGCTAGAGTGGCTCGAAGGCCAGCGGTGCTCTCGGGGCAGGCGCCCATACCGTGAGAAAAGACAACCAGCGGATAAACCCCGTTGCCTCCCCGACGAATCTCTACCTCCACGCCGCCGATGGTCTCTGTGGTCATTATGTCGGCGATCGCCGACCCCACTGGCGACAAGACCAGCGTCAACGCCAAACAACTTTGGCTCAAACTTTTAATCGCCGCGCTAGGCATAACGCTATCGCCGCTCTTCTTACGAAAAATATTTTTTACATCTAGTAGGTTTTTCATCATTAAGATCCTATTTTTTATTAACTCAGGCACCACAGTGACACAACAAAGGCATAACAAAGACATCGTAAAAGCCGCCCATGCCCGTGTTGACTTGAGGCTTGTGATTAATCTAGCGATATTGGTGGCTCTGTGCGTCCGAGCAAATGTGTTCGGACGTAAAATTTAAAAAAAATCGTCTAAACTCGCTCGATTTGAAGGCCAGCGAGGCCAGGCACATAATAATCTTTAACCTCTCTATTCATGGGTCAGCGCTTACGCGCCAACTGCCTATTGAAGCGGTAAACAGAAGCACACGACAAGTGCCGCCAAGTTGGCTTTGCGACGGGCATAAAAAGGCGCAACCGCCGAAACGTTGCGCCTAAGACCCCAAAAACGTTGGAAGAATGGCTTTATCGACCGCCTTTGGCCAGTGATGAACGGGTTGCTCAATCAAGGTGACGCCAGTTTAGGCGGGTTTGGCCATCACACTGCATAGGCCGGTGGAGGAATTACTCGTGCGGGGTTCCAACTTCAGCCGCTTTTGGTCAAATCCAGTGCCAAGATCAAAGATAGGTAGGTAGATAGATAGGTAGGTAGGTAGGTAATGAGTGGGGTTTAGCTGCTTTTGGCGAACAACAGGGCTCTGGGTGTCGCCGGGGGGACTCGGCCAAGCCAACTATACGGCTTGGATTTGCCTGCATGCTCGTGAATGCACGAGCAACAGAACGTCCACTGGGCGCAACACCATCTTGAGTAACTTGCGCCCAGTCGAACGTCGATGCTCGATCAACGAATCTCTAGTGCTGGTAATCCATGCTACTCACCCGCGACTTCTTCACTTCAAGGTCGGCCTTAGAGCCGTCCTTCATGTAGGCGTCAAAGAACGAGGTCAGGTAGTAGGACATTTGACCGTGGAATCGATCACCCAGTCGGCTATTCGTCCAGGCAGAGTGACCCGCTCGGTCAAATACCTGAAGGTATTTCGCCGGCGACGCCTGGTCGAAAGTGCCACCAGCCTCTATCAGCTCAGGTGTGACCCCAGCATCGCGGGTTCCACCTTGATATAGGGTTTGATCGTTGGTCATGCCGCCGACTTTGTTTTGTACCGTGTAGGGTTTGTGCCAAGGTGATAGCGCGGCAACCGTGCGGATTTCGCTGCGTGTCCAACTGCTCCAGGCGCCTGCGAGGCCCATGCAGGTGTAACCGCCCATCGAGTGGCCCATGCAGCCGACATTGCCGAAGTCTTGGACATACTGCGCATAGGGGCCATAGGGCAGAGCGTCGAGGACCGCGTGCATGTCATCACGTCTGTTGCGGTTGCTCTGTTCGCTCCAGTTCTCTGGTTCACCCCAAGGGACATCGGGCGTCGTACTGCCTGTGTGACAGTCTTGGTGTTTCGGAGCGAGCACTATGTAGCCCGCATCCGCCACGCGGCCTTGAAGGTCATCGGTGCTCTCGGGACAGGCGCCCATGCCGTGGGAGAATACAATCAGGGGCAGTGGGTAAGCCGCGTTGTTCGGCGTACGAATCTCTACCTGCACTCCGCCAATGGTGTCGGTGGTCAGGACGTCTGCAATTGCTGATCCCACTGGCGACAAGGCCAGCGCCAACGCCAAACCGCTTCGGCTCAAGTGCTTAGCCATCGTGCTAGGCATAACGGTATCGCCGTTCCCTCGGCGAAAAATCTCTTTATAATCCTGTAGGTTTTTCATAATCGAACCCTATCTTTTATTAATGAGGCGCCACAGTCGCACAGCAAAGGCGTCGGAAAAAGCCACCAAAACGCAACAGGTTGCTCCATAAATAGAGCAATCGCCCGACTAAGCAGCTTGCCCTTTTTTGAGAAAGTCGACAAAAACACACCCATCTTCTGCGTACTGAAAACAGCCAAGCAGATGAAATACAACACAGCAAAAATGCAGCACTGGCCAAATCTACCCAGGCTGCGCTTCTATGAGAAAATCGATGAAAGCGCGCACCCTAGCTGGCACATGTCGCGAGCTTGTCACAGCGTAGAACTCCCAGGCCTCCAGAGACCACTGAGGCAATACGCGCAGCAGTTGACCCTCCTCAACCAGCTTTCGAGCGCGCCAATTGTGCCACACACATATCCCCATATCCGCCAGGCCCAACTCCTGCAAAGCAGGGAGACTAGCGATGCTGATACGCCCACTGGGCGACACAGTTTCCAGCTTGCCACTGTCTGTATGTACCAGGCGCCACCGGGAGATCTTTAGGTGCGTCAACACCTCATGCTCACTCAGTTCAGCCGGGCAGGTGGGCTCGCCGTGCTCGCGAATATAACCCGCTGATGCATACAGGCCGAGTTCTTTCAAACTGACAATCTGCCGGGCTACCAGGTCTTCCTGCTCAACCGGCCCCATCACAAAAGCGACGTCTACTCCCTTTTCTTCCAGGCTAGGGCTACCGGAAACGACATCCAGCTCAACCACGATCTCCGGATAACGTCGACTGAAAGCCGGCAACATGGGAATAATCCATTCATTGGCAGAGTCTGCATTAGCAACAATGCCCAAGCGGCCGCTGGGTGAGGCCCGCAAGTCGGCCAACTGCTCGCTGGCCAGCCTGGCATCATCCAGAATATGTTCGCAGCTGGCGAAATAGAGCTCGCCAGCATCGGTCAGGGTCACCCGTCGAGTGGTGCGATCAAACAGGCGCAGCCCTACATCGCGCTCCAGTTCAGCGATACGTCTGGACACAGTGGAGTTGGGAACCCCCAGGTTGTCCGCGGCCCCGCGGAAGCTCTTTTCCCGAGCCACCTCCACAAATATCTGCATATTACGGAAAATATCCATCAAGCTAACTTAGACATAGATGGGGTGGGCAATGAGCTTAGCCACGACACCGCGCTGAACTTGCGGGTTTTCATGCTTATCTCTCCTGCCAAATCTACGGTTATTATTTTTATCTGACAGGTATCTTTCAGCGTTTTGATGGCCGATGTGTCCGGACAAACTTGCCCGTACTTTATTGATCACTATTTGTTCTGTATCAGGGCTCGGTCTGGGAAACAGAGCGCACAAAAGAGCGGCCACCACTAAAGAGTGGGGCCAGTCATCGCTGTTTTGGTGAAGTTGCTGAAGTTGCTGAAAGAATATACAGAGGCTTCGGGTTATTTTGCCCCGTCGTCCACGGCTGAGGATTGCGCCATCGCGCGCTTAAACTGGGTGGGTGTCATATGGGTGGCACGTTTGAATGCGTCATAGAAGGAGGATTTGGACTTAAAACCCACCTCTAAAGCCAGTTCAACGATGGGCATATTCGACGTTTCAGGGTCCTGCAGTATGCCGCGGGCCGCCTCTACCCGATAGTTATTCACGAAGCTGAAAAAGTTTTGATTCATCTGACCATTCAGAACTTGCGAAACCTGCGGCGCGGTCAGCCCCGCCGTCTCAGCCAGTTCAGGCAGGGTCAGGTCGCTGCTAAGGTAGAGCGCCTGCTCCTGCATAATCTCAATGAGTTTGATCTTGAAACGCTGGGCATCCTCAGTGCTTAACTTGGAGCGCCGGTACTTGTCCTGCCGCTCAGCCCCGCCAGCTTCCTGCTCCACAGCAGGGCTTGCCGCCGTTTCTAGGTCGCTCGGTGGCAAGTCGTCGACACCCACCTCAGTGGGCTGAGGCTCCGATTGGGGCTGAGGCTCCGATTGGGACTGGGGCTCTAATTGCGGCTGAGGCTCTGATTGCGGCTGTGGCTCTGATTGGGGCTGTGGCTCTAATTGCGGCTGAGGCTCTGGCAGTTTCTCCGTCTGCGCCTGCTTCTCTCTAGTTGGCTCAAAGTGGCGCTCCAAAAAAGGCTCGCTGTCCATGGCCTGCGTAACCCCCCTGATCAAGCTGGGCTGAAGCAGCGCCTTGACCGCAGCCGTGTAGAAAAGAACCACCAGCAGAATCGAGTGTAGGTTCGCGAGCAGCGTACTGGCGTCGTAGTAGTCAATCAAAAGTACCGGGAAGCGGTTAAACAGCAGCAATAAAGCAAGGTACCCAAGGCAAGCGAGGGCCAGCGCACGCAGCCAAAGCAGGGTCATATGCTCCAAGGAAGAGAAGTGCAATTGCAGGCGCCGGTTATGGTCTGCAACCCGCCTCAACACCAAGGTGCAATAACACGCCAGCTGCAGCGCAAAAAACAGGTAACCCAGCTGAAACTCAATGGCGAAGCTCCAGAAGCTGCCCATGCCCCTCAAGTCCATCGCCTCCTGCACAGGCTCGCCCTGCGGGTTCCACAAGTAGCTGAGCAGCATTCGTTGCTGTTCGATATCGGCCTGCCAAAAACCCGGACTAGAGGCGAGAAAATACACAATCGCGGGTAGAAAATGCCACCACTGGCGGTGGCTCAGCTGCCCCCCCGTGAGACTCAAAGCATACAGGTAGAGCAAAGGGCCCCAAGTATAACGGAGCGGATAGTTGAGCAGTGCAAACTGGGGGTAGTCGTAAAACACACCCGATAGAATCATCAGCTTTTGCAAGAGGTTGGCAGCAGTGACCAACACCAGGGCAGCCATAATGGCATTAGCGAGGCGGTGCCCGGAGCGGGCATATAACAAGATCCCCGCAAGGACAACGCCCTGCACAAACCCAATGCCGTAAAGCAGTTCAACTAGATCCATAAGTATTTTTTATTCTTATTTCAACTCTGAATGGCCAGAAATGTTATCACGTATTTCAGAATATGGGTTTATTTGGCTGGACGAATTCGGACTTATTCAGGGCTGTATTATCCCTGCCTCCGAGCGGAGGATCCCCTCAACACACTCAATATGCACAAGGCCATAACCGCGCTTGGGCTGAATATGATCCCCCTAAATAACTGCTTTAGACGTACCTTAAGAGCGAGTGAGGGAGCGGTTAAATGAGCTTAATTTTACCTAGGGATTACAGTGTGTAGTGAAATCAGCCGCTGGAGTTTTTCGCCATCTGGGTCTGAGGTTCTGGCCTCCCTACAGGCCTTTGCCATACCATCACCGGAGATCGCGGCCCACTCAATGGCATAGTGATTCAAATCCGCAAGCTGATTAATAAGAACACGCTGAGCCCGGCCATTCCCCTCTCGAAATGGGTGAATCATGTTGATTTTACCCAGGAAATAGCCCGCCCTTTTCCCGAACTCAGCCGGTGCCAGCCCCTGAAGCAGACTCTCGCTGCGTAGCTCGGTAAAGACCTCTGTTGAGCCTTGCTCAATCATATTGTGCGGTAAGAATAGCTTTCCCCCTTTGAGGGTTTCAGTTTGGCGGCACTGCCCAGCAAAGGGGTAGACATCCTCGAAGATCCTAAAGTGGATGGCTTGCAGGTGCTTGAGGTCGAAGGTGGCAAGTAGCGGGTCGGCAACGAGCTCGGCCATGGTGAGCTGGGTCAGCTGTTCTTCGGCGTGATTCAGAGATTTGGTATCGGTGAAACCCAGTAGGTTTTGCAGGCAGTCAGAACCCTCAATGAGGTAGGGGTCGTCTTCACGAAGGTCGTATTGAGAGTATTGATCCATAGGATCAGAGTACTGCGGAGTTAACCAACTGTAACCACAGTTTTGTTGTTGGCTTGAAACTGGGCAACCAGCGTACGGCGCATGGCTTTGGCGTCGACCTTGCCTTCGATAACATCGCGGATGGTTTGTTCTTGAAGGGCAGTCACGCGAATACCTTCAATGCGGCACGAACCGGCCACCTGGGAGGCGAGGTATTCAGATGTAAAAGCATGATGAGCCATGGAAACTCCTGCAAACGATGCGTTTATTCTAACGCTGGGCCTCAGGTTCTGCAAATTGGCCTTGGTTTATAGGGACCGTGAACAAACGAGTCGCGCCCTTCCCTGCTTTGCCCTATTAAGAAGGCTAGGCCACCGCTTTGCCCCGCACCACGCACACCTCATAGCCGCGCTTTGGCTGAATATAATCCCCCCCGGCAGAGCCCGGAAGAAGCTCTAAAGTAACCACACAGGTAACCCTGAAAAGACACTTATGGGTAGCATAAGGGGTCACAAACTTGCTTGACGGGGTACTTATGTCCCCATAAGCTACCCATATGAACAAAATAACACTTCAACTCTATCTGGATGGGCTGTGGTACGATGCGGCTGAACTGATCGCCAACGCGCCCGAGCAAGGGCATGAGGGCGCCACACGCCTCGACTATCTGCCCGAGTACGTGCTTACCCACCTGAATGAGCCCACCATTGCAGGCGCGGCCATCAGCTGTCGCTACCCAGTGAACTTTAAAACTTACGCCGACGACGGCTGGCCGGCGTTTGTACTGGACTTGCTGCCCGGCGGTGAAGGCCGGCGGCGTTGGGCCGAACGGCTTGGGATCCAACCCGGCCTCACCGGCGAGTTTGAATTACTGAAACACGCTGCCGCTAACCCAGCCGGTAACCTGCGGGTCAAAGAATCCTTTGAGTCCGAGTATCGCCACACCCGAGCACTGCCCACCGGCGATGGCCAACTGCTGCCTCAAGGCCAACACCCCGGCTTCGAGCGCGGCGACATCATCAACAAACAAGAAGACTTCATCGAATACGCCTACCAACAAGGGGCGGTGGTGGCCGGCGCCTCTGATGTACAGGGTGAAGCACCAAAGTTCCTGCTCGTAGAGGACAACGCTGGGCGCTGGCACGCCGAAGGTGCATTGGACGACGTGCAGGTAAAACAGCATTGGATCGTAAAATTTCCCCGAGGTAAAACCGCCGCCGATAAACAAGTACTGCATAATGAGGCGCGTTACCTAGAGGTTGCCCGCCACTTTGGCGCCGAGGTCGGCGCGCCACTGCAATGCGAAGGGAACGCACTCTTTATTCCACGCTTTGATCGCGTGCAACGCGGAGATCTCACAGAGCGCATGGCCATGGAATCGCTCTACGCGGCAGCCGGGGTTGCCCAATTTGGGGTAGCCTCCAGCCACGAGACCCTCTGCACTGCGCTGATGGAACAGGTCGCCCCCGATGATCGCTTTCCCGCGGCACTGGAATACATCAAGCGCGACCTACTGAACGTGGTGATGGGAAACACCGACAACCACGGACGTAATACCGCACTGCTGCGCGATCGACGCGGACGCATTACGCTCAGCCCGTTGTTTGATTTCGCGCCCATGTATTTGGACCCAGCGGGTATTGCCCGCGTGTCACGCTGGGGTGTCGAACGTGAAATCGCCGGCCGGCCGGACTGGTGCGCAGTGGTGGATTTTTTTGAACCCTGGCTGAACACGGCAACCCTGCGCGAAGCGGTGACCAATCTGGAGTCGTCTCTGAAGCTATTGGCCGACACGCTTAAAACCGCAGACATCGATGACGACATCATTGCGCGCCGCCTGCCGGCCATTGAAGCCAACATTGAGCAACTGAGGAGGTGCCGAGATGGGCAGAGCTAAAATTGAACCCTTGGACCCAGCGACCTTTAATGAAAAAAAAATCGCCCTGTTCGAACAGTTGCCCAAGGGCGAGCTGAGCATTGGTGAGGCCACCAAAGCCATGCGTTTGTTGCTCGGTATGACCCAAGAAGAGTACGGAAAAAAAGTAGTGGGGTTATCGCGCAAGGTCGTCAGTGCAATCGAGAAGGACACCTACAATCCAACGCTGGAGACGCTAAAAAAAATCGCCAAGCCGTTCGGTTTATCGATTGGGTTTGCTCGATCATGACTCAGTGAAACCTCCGCAAACCACACCGATCTAATCGATAACAGTAAAAGTTCTGACGAACCACGATCACATTCATGAATTAAATCACGCTGACTGGATATACTGCAGAGCGCTATTCATCAATGCAGGGCTGTATTTCTTTCACGGTAAATGTATGCGATAAAAAGGTTTAGCTAGGCATTCCAATATTGCGGTTGTTCAGACAAAAAAAGAAAAGCCATACACGTATAAGCAATGGAACCTTAACCGATTTTCTTCTACTCATCGGGGTATAACCTCGATGCTTTAACGCCTTCTATTTTCAATGCGCCTCGAATTGATCGAGGCGCACTTTATATTTATACGCGAAGCCGTTATGCAGAAAAAGCCTTCGCACATGCTGGGCGTGCCAACAAACGATCGGCATAAGCGCTAAGTTTCGGGAAACTCTCATCGGTAATAATACCCAGCCGTTTGGACATGACACATGCATGACCCAACATGGTATCAGCCGCAGAGAAGTCACCGACAAGATAATCTCGGCCCTCCATGGCCTCTTCAACGGGAGCCCAAGCCTTGGCAAGCAGTCGCTCTGCCTGGCCGCGAACATTCGCATCCTGACGCTCGGGCGGCAGCAACAGCGTGTGAACAACAATGGTATTCACCGGCGGCATCACCATGCCTTCACAGTAGTGGAACCATTGCAGGTATTCGGGGAAGCGCTGATCATCTGCAGCGGGCTTTAAGCCCCCATTTTTGTGACGTTCAAGGATGTACTCAGCAATGGCACCACTTTCAAAGATGCTAACGTCATCATCCTCCAGCACCGGAATACGTCCTAAGGGGTGACGTTCGCGGTGTTTGTCTGACTTCAGGTCTTTCGGGTGAAAATCCATGCGGTTTAATTCGTACTCCAACCCCAGTTCTTCCAGTAACCACAGGGTTCGGCTGGCGCGTGAGTTAGGTGCAAAGTGCAGCTTCAACATAAAATGTCTCCGTTAGAAAATAAACACAATTTCTTCAATGCCAGTTAAGTTATCTGATCCGGCTTTATGATAAGCGATCACATTATCCCTGTACTATCCCAGCCAAGCGCTGCTGAATAATATCTGTCGCCTCATCAATAACGCCCTTAACCATATCCTTACAACTGGGAATGTCATTAATTAGTCCACCGCACATGCCAAAGGTCAGCATACCCGCATTCACTTCACCGGTAGACCATGCCTTTTCCTGGTTTTTTCCCGAAACCAGCTCATGAATTTCTGAAAAATCGCCGCCGCGCTTTTCCGCTTCCTGAACCTTTAGCGCAATGTCATTCTTATAAACGCGAGCGGTATTTTTGTAACTTCGGAAAATGAGTGCCGTGTCGTTTTCTGTCATACCGACAATGGCATGCTTAACGCCGTCATGCACCGGCGCTTCTTTAGTCGCAAGAAAGCGCGTACCCATATTAATGCCATCAGCACCCAACGCTAAAGCTGCAGCCATACCGCGACCATCAGCTATGCCGCCGGAGGCGACAACGGGTATGTTCAATTTATCTGCCGCAGCGGGAAACAACACCAGGCCAGGTACATCCTCTTCTCCAGGGTGTCCCGCACACTCAAAACCATCGATACTGACGGCTGCGACACCGACTCTTTCTGCTTTTAGAGCGTGGCGAACCGCAACACATTTATGAATGACTTTTATGCCATGGGCATTGAATTTCGCCATAAAGGGCTCGGGGCTGCGCCCCGCGGTTTCTACGATCTTTACTCCGCTGTCGCAAATAACATCCACATAATCGTCGTAGTTAATTTCAGTGGCGACTACACCTACGGTTAAATTGACAGCAAAAGGCTTATCGGTCAGAGAGCGACACTTTTCAATTTCGACCTTCAACAACTCCGACGTTGGCTGGCTCAGCGCCGTCATAACACCCAAAGCGCCTGCATTTGAAGCCGCTGCGGCCAGTTCGGCAGTTCCGACACGCATCATGCCACCGCAAATAATCGGGTATTCAATACCTAACAATTCAGTTAATTTCGTTTTCATTCTCTAACCCCTAAGAATATATTGACATATTTCATGCTATTTTATTTTGGTGACGGCCTCAAGTTCTTTTTATTTCGCAGGTCTACCATCCCCTTGCCGCTTCAGGCCTCACATCTGGACTGAGCAGCTCATCCAGTGTGGTCAGTCGTTCGTTGTTCCTCTCAAGCTTGCTTTTCCGCCATTAATTGAACACCTATACGCTCTTAAAAGTACTTCCACCCCGCTGCAAAGCTGCCTGTTCCAGCTTCTTAGGGCAGCACCAACTCCTCACCCTCCGGCTATGATCGTCAACGACAGGAAGTCAGATCCGAGATATTTAATTACATCGAGCTCTTCTACCATTCGAGCCGCCGTCACAGCAACTACACTGGAGTATCGCCGGTCGAGTTCGAAAAGCAGTCGTTTGAGAAGCTATTGGACGTCTAGGAAACTAAGAGCTGCTCAGGACCAATGCAGGCTCAAGCTAGGCAGTAAACGATTAATGAGTCAGTGGATAAAGAGGTACAGAAAAATAGGCGATGAAAAAGGTTTGAAGCCCGACTCGCGCTTTTGAGTGAGTCAAGGCCACTCTGTCACCCAGCGGCTACGAAGCCTTTAGCGCTTGGCAGGCGCTGTCGAGCCACGCACAATCAGCTCGTGGTCCAGGATGATGCGCGGAGACTTGGGCGATTCCCCCCGCAATAAACCCAGCATCATCGTCATAACACGTTTACCAATCTCGTGACGCGGCTGACGCACGGTTGTTAAGGGTGGATCGGTCACTTCCGAGAAGCGAATATCATCGAAGCCAACGACCGAGATATCCTCAGGGATCTTGAGCCCATGGGCTTTAATTTCAGCCATCACGCCCATGGCCATTTCATCATTGGCCGCAAAAACAGCGCTCGGGCGTGGATTTTGCCCCAATAAACGCAGCATCGACTCTCGCCCCGAGTTGATGCTGAAGTCGCCAGCAATCACCAGCTTGCGAGTGTCGCTCACGCCAATGTTACGCATGGATTTCTTGTAACCACGCAGGCGATCCTGACAGATGGGCGAGCCCTTCGGCCCATTAATAAAGGCAATATTTTGGTGCCCTAGGGAGGCTAGATATTCGACCACCTCACTGGCTGCCAACTCATTATCAATACAAACGGTTGGCACCGGGATTTCAGAATTGTATTCACAGGCCATAGAAAAGGGCGGCCAGTTGGGGTCTATTGTTTTCCTGTCGGCGCGGTATTTAAAGGGGATGTTACAACCTAGGGTGATCACCCCATCTGCCTGTTTCTGTGCAACCAGCTCCGCATAGGCCCGCTCACCTTCGGGGTTGTACTGGGTATCCCCCAGTAGCACACGGTAGTTGTTCTGATGAGCCACCCACTCGATACCCTGGATGACACTGGCAAAGAAGCCATTGGTGATATCCGGTACCAGCACCAACACCATATTGGTTTTTCGAGTGCGGAAATTTCTAGCCAGGGTATTGGCGACGTAACCGCTCTGTTCAACCGCTCGAAATACCTTCTCACGTGTTTTGGCCACAACCTTATCCGGGTCAGCCAGCGCACGGGAAACAGTAGCGGTAGAAACACCCGCCAACTCAGCTACGTCTTTGATCGAAACCATTACAATTTAAGCCACTTTAGATGCAAGCCCACATTATACCCACAGTTTCACCCAGATAACTGACTAAGCCCTAACCCTTAACCAAGTTGATCTGAGGGCTGCCGCCAGGTGAGTGCCGGCTTAGCTAAAGTGACGATGCGATGAACAGGTAACTAGCGCTGCCCAAGGCTTTCACGGTATTTATCCCAAAAACAAAGCTGTAAAAACCCAACTCGTCGAGGCGAGAATGACAAGCCCTGGCGAGACGAATAATAAGCGGCTCAGCTGCGATCCTTTAGGTAACCGGCATAGTCTGGAATGTCACGGGCATAACTCTCGCCAAACAGGCTTGAGGTGACCAGCATATCCGCCGTGCTGCGATTACAGGCAACGGGGATATTCCACACAGCGGCAATACGCAGCAGGGCTTTCACATCCGGGTCATGGGGCATGGGCTCAAAGGGGTCCCAGAAAAAGATCAGCAGATCTATCTCGCCTTCGCTGATCCTAGCACCTATCTGCTGATCGCCACCGAGAGGTCCGCTGAGCAGGCTTTTAATAGGCAGATTTGTCGCTTCGCTTACCTTGCAACCGGTGGTGCCCGTGGCAAACAGCGTATGCTGCTCGAGAACATCTCGGTGCTCCTGACACCATTCGACCAGCATGGCCTTGCGGTGGTCATGGGCCACCAGGGCGATTTTTTTACCCGCGGGTGAGGTGATTGTTTTATGCTTCATTTATGCACTTCCACTAGGACTCAGGCGCAGTGTACCAAACAGGTGAAGAGCAGACTCACTCCTGAATGGCTTTGTCGTAGTTGCCGTCACAACAGGCTTCAAAATCCGGTTTTATCGACGACGGGTTATCACACTCTACCTTATTGGCATTACAAACCCGTTAGGTCACGGCATTATATTTCATATTGTTTTCGATATTCCGACGGGGAAACTTCGGTGATTTTCTTGAACTGTGAATAGAAGGTCGACTTTGAATTAAAGCCAGACTCCATAGCGATGTCCAAGATACTGAGTTCACAATCTTGATCCAGCAATAATATTTGGGCGCATTCAATGCGCTGTCGGTTAATCAAATCGAAGAAATTACATTTGCCGTGATGATTGATCACCGCTGACAGCCGATTGGAGTGAATACCGAGTCGCTCAGCCAGCCGCGCCAGGTTGATATTGGGCTGTTGATAGGGCTTTTCCTGCTCAAACAGCCGCTGCAGTGACTGCCAAATCTGCTCGCTGTCACCTGGCAGACTGTTCGATACTGTCTCAAGTTGAGCTGGCACATCAGCCCCGGCGCTCTGGCCTTCGAGGCTCTGACCTTCGTTGCGCTGGGCTTGGGCGCCAAACAGTGCCTGACGAAATATGGCCGGCTGGATGATACCCATATAGCCAATGTAATAGAGCAGGCCGACATAGACAAAACCCTGCCAAAAAGAGCGCATAACTTCACTGGGCGGCTGTATCAACAAACTCAGGGCGGCCACAATCAATGACCAACATATCCACTTGAGCCAATTGAGGTTGATCATGTCCAGTGTCGAGAAGGACTCTTTGATACGACGGTGGTGTTGCCCCAAGAGCTTCAACCCAAAAAAACCATAGGCCAGCAGCGACAGAGTCGAGGGGGTTTGCACCGCCATCAGAGTATATCGAAGTTGATGCCAACTGATATTGCCTGCGTTAAGCCCCCCCGCGAGGTACTGCCAGAACAACCCCAGGCTTATCACCACACCCAGCGCCCCGGGCAGCCAATGCCAGCGTGGATTCCAGCCTTCAGGGTGTTGAGTATCGGTGAGCAGCAGCAGGTAGAACAGCAGACAGGGCCCTATAAAAAGATTGGCGGCAACGCCCAGCAAGAGGATCGGGCTTTGCGCTGAGATGAGTTCAGCCAGCACCATAAAACGCAGTAGCAGGCTCACACTCATCACCGCAATAAGTCCGGCAAGATAACGATTGGCGATTAGAGCCGTGTTTTCTCTGGGTATCAGCAGCACGGCAATGATCAGCACCGAGGCTGAAATACCGGACCAGGTAATTAATTCGCCAGTCAAACTCTAACTCCTGTTTTGGGTAGTAATTGACCTGTCGCTTGTGCGCTCAATGAAGCAAAAGTATATCCCAGACAAATCCGTCTTCCGAGCTGTTAACCTCTCATGACTACACCTAAGTCATTGAAATAATAACAAGTCCTATCTTACTGTGAGTATTCGCACGTCCAGATAGTCAGCATCGGACGCCGCTACTGCCAAGCCGTGTTTGACTGGCACTCTGGAAACTTGTCGAGCGCTTATTGAAGCGTATAACCGGCTCCAGTAGACACTGTAATGAAGCAATTACCCATAACAATATATGCCACCAAGCATAACAACAGGTGCCATCGACCCATCTCTGAGAGGCTTACCATGTACAACCTTCAACGATCTTCCAAGGGGCTTATCTTAACCGGGATACTGCTGGCCCAGTCCCCCTACCTGTTCGCAGAGCCCGTTCTGGCATTAGAGGAAGTGATTGTCACGGCGCAAAAGCGCGAGCAAACACTGCAGGACATACCAGGCTCCGTCGCCGTGCTTGATGAGGCACGTTTGAAGCAGTCGGCCACCACGGAATTCAGCGACCTGTCGAGCCTCACCCCCGGCCTCAATCTGGCCGCGGCGAGTGATGGCTTTGCCCCGCTCATTCGTATTCGAGGCGTGGGCAACAACCGCTTAACGCCCTCAATTCGTCCCTCTGTTGGTATATTTATTGACGATATCCCATTAACTCGGCCGGAAGCGGCCTTCAATAACCTAACGGATATTCGCTCCATTGAAGTGCTGAAAGGCCCTCAGTCAACTCTGTTTGGCAAGGGCGTGTCCAGTGGTGCCATCAACATCCACACCAAAAACCCGGATATGCTCGAGCACTCAGGCTTCGCTGAAAGCAGCATCGCCGACAGTGGCCTCAGGGAATACCGCGGTGGTTTGAATATGCCCCTGACGGATACTCTGGCGGCGCGGGGCAGTGTTTATCAGACGACCAAGAGTGATCAGCTAACGAATCTCTTCAACGGCGAAGATGATGAAACAAAGACTCAGGGTGGCCGCTTGCGCGTATTGTGGCAGCCAGTCGACGAGCTGTCTGTTCGCCTGGGTTACGACAAGCACGATCTGCAAACGACTAACTCAGGGGTTTCTGCGCTGGTCTATGGCGGCCTCACGCTGGATAAAGCCTCTGAAAAAGGGCTGACCTTGCCAGACGCAAACCCTTTCGACGGGCAAAATTACCAGGAACTGGCGACCGATCGGGATAGCGACAGTGAGATCTTCTCGCTGGCCGTGCACTGGGATATTGATGATAACTGGTCGTTTGACTCCATCAGTGCACAGCAAAAGTGGCAGGCGGTTGTCGACCAGCCAGCCGGTGGCACCTCTGCTTTTGGTACTGTGACAGCTATCCAAAAGCAGGACACTGACACCTTCTCGCAAGAATTTAGATTCTTATATGACAAGGATAAATTGTCATCCATGATGGGTGTTTTTTACGCGGACTCAAACCGCGCCGCCCACATAGATGTGTTAAATACTGCGCTCGTCATACCTGGAGATGACCTAGATCTAGCGGTCCTCGTCGAACAGGACGAGAGAAGCAGAGATTATGGCTTATTCATGCATAACATCTACGCCTTTACTGACGCAACCGAGATCACCCTTGGCCTTCGCTATAACAAGACCCAGACAGAAGGGGTCAATTATCAAGCTACCGGCGCTGGTTATTTCGCCGATCAACACAGTCCGCTTGTCGGTACCCCGAGCACCTGGGCAATACCTTCGAGGCGTGACAGCTGGAAAAAAGTCACAGGCACGCTAAAGGTTAATCACTTTGTCACGGAAGATATATCGGTCTACGCAGGCGTGGGTACTGGCTTCAAGGCAGGAGGCTTTGATGCGGTAAAAAATGCCGCCCTTTATAACGGCAGTGAGACGGCCCCTCTCAGCAGTTTTGAGGCCGAGACGGCGACCAGCTGGGAAATAGGTGTCAAGGGTAATAGCCTGGATAGCTCTCTGCGCTGGGCTGCCAGTGCTTTTTATCAGCTATACGATGATTACCAGGTTGAAGTCCCCGATCCAGTGGGACCGGGTAATGATGTGAACAATGCCGGAGAAGTAGTCTCTCAGGGCTTTGAGGCTGAAGTGACCTGGTTGCTGAGTGAGCAGCTGCTGGTTGATGGCAGCCTCTCCTATATTGATTCACGCTGGGGGGAGTATCGAAATACGGCCTGTAACGGCCTACAAATTCAAGAGGGTAAATGTGTTGATGGGGTACAGGACCTCAGCGGCAAGCGTCGCAATGGTACTAGCCCGTGGACCGCGAACCTGGGTGCCAGTTGGAGTGACCGTTTTTCTGATGAGCAGGACTGGTTTGCCCGACTCGACCTTGTATTCCGCGATGATTTTATAGGCGCGGCTGATATGGACCCGCGTACCACGCAAAGCTCTTACACCCTGATTAATGCCACCGCAGGACTGATGGCCAGCGGTGATAGTGGTTGGGAGCTTAAGGTCTGGGCTAAAAACTTGACCGATGAGAAGTACATCGCCCTGTTCACCAATGCGCGAGATGGTTATCAGCCAAACGGTACCTGGGGCTGGGGAGTCAACACCGGCGCGCGCAGAACCCTGGGCGCCACACTCGGTTATAAGTTCTAAATATTCGGTTCATTATTTTTATCAGATAGCGTTGCAGTGAGGAGGGGCAAGCTCCTCCTCACTCTGCCTAAATTCTGCTTGTTTTACGTAAAACCGAATAATGGGTTCCAAGGATATAAAATGAAAAAAGTAATTCTTTCAACGACCTGTATTGTTGTTGTTTTCTTGTCATTTGCCGGAGGCTTTTCTGTCGGCAAAGGGCCGAGATTATTGTCGATGATTTTAACCGGAGGTGGTGCGGCCAAGGCTGAATGGCAGCGGCTTGAAAGCGTCGAAAGTTTTAATACCTTATACGGCAGTATTGGCGACATGCGCGATATGGTACTGGCCGAGGCTAAAACAGAGCGCGAAGTCGCGCTGGGCATGCGCTGGATTTTGCGCAACATTGCTATGTCGACGGATATAGTGGCGGACGGTAACGTGATACGCCCTAACTTTGTGCGCATGGACAGCGAGGCGCGAAAGATTGGCGGGGACAACCCAGACGCGGAATACCATCTAGCCAAAATTGATGGCAGCTACGCTTACAGGATCACCGGTAACCGCGGCAGCGTGCGTTACTTCAGTTTGAATGTTAACGCCGGAAAAGGCATGGAAAAAAGACGGCTGGCGGCGTTTCTCAATGATCGAACCATCGAGTTTGATGAACTGGGTAACTTCGAATTGCTGTTGAGCGACACCAAACCTGAACAGCCTGGGCAGTGGCTCGAGATACCTAAAAACTCAACAGCGATCATGCTGCGGCAGTATATCGCGGACAGAAAAAAAGAGAACTTAGTCGATATCAATATCGAGGTGTTGGGCGAGGCTCCGCCCATACAGGCTAGTTCAGATGAGGATATTGCCGAATCACTCACGGCGACAAACTACGCCTTTATTATGTTGGGTTCACTACACAAGATTGTCTTGCCTGAATCCTGGGAAAACCCCAATAAATTTTACAATATAGACTCAGACACTATGGGGGGAGCCATCTCCGGGCCGGATAATTTATATATGATTGGCAGCTTCAAGGTGGCTGCTGATGAGGCCTTGATTGTTGAAGTTGATCCACCAGCCACACGCTACTGGAATATCGCCCTGGAAACCATTTGGCACGAGACGGTGGATTACCTTCATAGGCCCGCCAGTCGCACACTGGAAAATGTCGTACCCAGCGCAGACGGCAAAGTGCGCTTTGTCATAGCGCATCAAAACCCTAATGTTAATAATTGGCTGGATCCTATGGGCAATGAGCGTGGCCAGATGACGTTTCGTTGGTTAGAGGCCAGAGGCATTGAAGTGAGCAAACCAAGGGTCACACTCGTAAAACTGACTGACCTTGAGTCTGTGACGCTCTAGGCCTGGAGATAGCGGCTGGAACGCCAAGCTGTGGATAAAGAATGCCACCCATGAGGAATACATTGCCCTCTTCACCAACGCCTGCGATGGCTCCATCACCGTCGGTAGTTGGGGCTGGGCGGGTTCCGCCGTTCAAACGCGCACCCTGGGTATGACCCTCGGCTATCAGTTCTAAAGCACATCAACAGCTCCGACCTGTGAGCTTTGGGGGGAGCCAGATTCCCCCCCTTTTTTATCAGAGGTATGTATGAGTAAAGCGATCATTGCTTTGATAATAACCGGCATTATGGTTATCAGTTATAAAACCGTCAGTGAAGACCCGCTGTTATCCATGGCCGTTGGCCTCAACAACAATCAACAGAG
>Ga0105348_1000994_pt1 | contig 19891 bp, 19 predicted proteins | sample EN8Hudsemesocosm_2_FD_83504 | JGI IMG/M metagenome (GOLD analysis project Ga0105348, IMG submission 83504) | Methane-oxidizing microbial communities from mesocosms in the Hudson Canyon - EN8C Hudson Canyon | ecosystem: Environmental > Aquatic > Marine > Cold seeps | place: Hudson Canyon... | reverse complement strand
TTTTGATTCGTTGAAAAACTTAACTTTACCGGTAACTCTATCTGACATAATCATATCCTGACTTAAAAAACTAAACTTACTAAATGCCGAAAATCGGGGTATAACTTATGCAGACAAAACGAGTTCTATTACTAGTCATTCACAATGCAAAACATAAAAAAATAGCCGAGATTTCAAGACTGGGCGCAGTATACTCTTTTCTTTTTTAAAAAAAAACCTTAAAAACCAAGAAATGTACAAAATATGAACAGAAATAAACGAGAAATTATTTTTAGTCGCTTTAAGCAAAATAACCCACATCCAACAACCGAACTTGAGTTTTCAACAACTTTCGAGCTACTCATCGCAGTTATATTATCCGCCCAAGCCACAGACAAAAGCGTAAATAAAGCCACAGCAAAACTTTATCCAGTCACCAATACCCCTAAGGGGTTTCTTGAATTGGGCTTGGAAGACCTAAAATCATATGTAAAAACAATTGGTCTATACAACACAAAAGCCGAGAATATAATTAAAACCTGTCACATTCTTGTCAAACAACATAACAGCGACGTACCTAACACACGAGAAGCGCTCGAAGCGCTACCTGGTGTTGGTAGAAAAACAGCTAACGTGGTTCTTAATACCGCATTTAACCAAATAGCGATGGCCGTAGACACACATATTTTTCGCGTATCCAACCGCACAAAAATTGCGACTGGGAAAAATGTTCTAGACGTGGAAAGTAAACTACTTAAGGTTATCCCAAAAGAATACCTGCTAGATGCGCATCATTGGCTTATATTACACGGCAGATACACCTGTGTTGCGCGAAAACCTAAATGTGGAGCTTGCCTGATTGAGGACTTGTGCGAATACCGTTTCAAAGAAGGAGAGTAGACCTGAAAACACCCTGTTATTTTAATGTAAACAAAAGCCGCTTAAGTTAGCATTCGTAGTTATATATGAGAGATATTTTTGTCTTTGTTTGAGAAGCGCCCCTCTCTATGTCATCCCCGAAGTCTATATACGGGAATCCATTCTTTTCAATGCCGCAATAGATGCATCTCTCTTGAAAAAATGGATGCCGGCTCAAGAGACTACTAACAAGACAATGTAAGGCTACCTCGCTAATACGAAGCAAGCTTCTTACCCACTCCCATTTCACGACATACAGATATTGCTATTTTCAACCCTATACTTTCAAAACCCTTTCATCCAATTTATCTATAGCTTGCTGCATAGACATGTGAATACTTAGCCGCAGCGCAGCAAACTCTTCTTCACTCAGATCGCATGTTTCAACCGGAGGCAATACTTTTAAAATCACCGTACCGGCGTTTAACTTATTTAACTTTAAATGCTTAGGATAAGAACTGGCACAAATTGGAATAATGGGCACACTGGCTTGTCTTGCTATATGGAAAGCACCTTTTTTAAAAGGAAGTAAGTTTTCGCCCTTATTTCGAGTTCCTTCAGCAAAAACCCAGATTGAGGTATTTTTATGTGTCAAGGCTTGGGTTGTTTCGGTCATCGCATTAATCGATTCACGGCTTTTATTTCGATCAATCATAATATTCCCTGCCAACCAGTACATCTGCCCAAATAAAGGCAAATATTTAAGGCTTTTTTTTCCGATACTAACCGTTCGTTTTGGGATAACACCTCCATGGATAAAGAGGTCAAGATTATCCTGGTGGTTCGCAACAATCACGGAAGGTGGCATGTTTTCAAGGTGCTCCTGACCTTCAATAATTAGCTTAATACCTAGAATTTTCAAACCACCAAGACTAAAAAGTCGAGCACAAAGCCGTGTATTATCAGGATGAAAGGGTCGAAATAAGCATAAAAGCATGCCGATTAAAGCGATAGTAAAGAAATAAGACAGGGCAAAAAATGTTTTAAAAACTAGAATCATAATCAACTTAAGTATATGAACGAGCACTTTGGGCGTACAGATGTGCTCTTAATGCTCGCTATATTAATGATAATTCCACTATTAGCAACTAAATAAGGAAAGATAAGCCCTGCTTTACATTATCTACAACAATGAATAGATACAGCAACGATTAGGCAAAAAAAAAGCCCTGAAGTGATTCGACTCACACCAAGGCTTTTCACTCAGAACTCCATCTATAGAAGCCTGACTTAATACTTATTGAAACAAAGTATCACCACTAAGACCTTGCTTTTCAAGAATATCACGAAGACGTTTAAGGGCTTCAACCTGAATTTGACGAACACGCTCACGTGTTAAACCGATTTCTTTACCTACTTCTTCCAAAGTACTCATGCGATAGCCTCTTAGACCAAAGCGTCGCGCCAAAACTTCTTGTTGCTTGCCTGACAACTGGTCCAACCAGCCATCAATACTACCACGCAAATTACTATCTTGAAGTACTTCAGCAGGATCAGAGGCTGACTCATCAGCAACGGTATCCAATAACGACTTATCCCCGCTACCGCCAATTGGCATATCAACCGAAGCAATACGCTCGTTTAAACCAAGCATACGCTTCACATCAGCAACAGGCTTATCTAGCAGGTCAGCAATTTCTTCTGGTGAAGGTTCGTGATCCAGCTTTTGCGTCAACTCACGTGCTGCGCGTAAATATAAATTGAGTTCTTTTACAACATGAATAGGTAAACGAATCGTGCGTGTCTGATTCATAATTGCACGTTCGATCGTTTGGCGAATCCACCAAGTTGCGTATGTTGAAAAACGAAAGCCTCTTTCTGGATCAAATTTTTCTACTGCACGAATTAGACCCAAGTTACCTTCTTCAATCAGATCTAACAGCGTTAGACCTCGATTCACATAACGCCGAGCAATCTTAACAACTAAGCGAAGATTACTTTCAATCATGCGTTTGCGGCCCGCCTCATCACCCTTTTGGGCCAAGCGAGCAAAATAAACTTCTTCTTCTGGGGAAAGTAGTGGTGAAAATCCAATTTCATTTAGATACATTTGAGTTGCATCTAATTGTCGATAAGGTTTAGCGTCCTTTTCCGGTTTCGCCGCACTGCTTATGGGCGTAACGACTGAAGATAATTTAGCTGTTTTTTTAGTGCGTGTTTTAGCTTTAGCTTCAACCGCAACTTCATCAAAAATTTCTTCTCTTTCTGCTGACATAATACTTTCCTCTGCTTTTTATTGTTTGCCTTTCGATTGTCTGTCGAACTTCAATAGGCAACCTAGCTATCTGTTATATTGTTACTTATTCCTACTGGCTTTATGCTTATTCAGTGCTTAGGTAAATAGTTTATCGGGTTAACCGGCTGACCATCCTTTCTAATTTCAAAATGAAGCATTGGACTACTTGTCTCGGAGCGTCCCATTTTTGCAATAATTTGCCCTATTTTTATTCGCTGCCCTTCCTGGACTAAAATTTGTTGATTATGTGCATAAGCACTTAAGTAAACTTCACTATGATTGATGATTACTAAATTGCCGTAGCCTAACAAGCCATTTCCTGCATACACCACCTCTCCAGAAGCTGCTGCATAAATCGACTCTCCAACCCGCCCTGAGATATCAATACCTTTGTTGGTACTTTTATTTAATCGCTGAGCGTTTTTATTTTTCATATTTTTATCGTTCATATTATACATCGCAAGTATCGGGCCAAGATGAGGCCACTGCCATTTTATGTGTTTGAAGTTCTTATAGTTTTTATTTTTTGTAACACTTTTTACTTGCTGTTTACTAACTTTACTTAAAGTTACATTTGATTTCTTATACGTCTTCGAACGTGAAGATTTTGACAGCTTATTTGCACTTTTTGCAGGACGTTCTAAACTTATTTTCTGACCAAGCTGAATAACATAAGGCGCCTTAATATTATTAGCGCTCGCTAACTCCTTAAACCCTCGCCCATAACGCCAAGCGATAGAATAAAGTGTGTCCCCTTCACGTACTACATGCCGACCAAAATAGACCGGCGGATTAAAACCCTTATCGTAATAAACAGAATGAGGAGTACAAGCCAGACTCGGCAACAAAAGCAAGATACACAAAGTTACAAAACAGCACCTTTGTATGCTTTTTGTACAATCAAGTTTTTGAAGTGGATATTTATTAAACAATTTAACGCGCCACGCTATTCTTTACAGTTATATGTGCGTACTTTTTTATCTCATTTACATCTTTTAAGCTAAAATATATTTTAAGAACGTAAGCTAAGTCATTAATATATCGCTATATTCTAGAATGTTATATTTATAAAACACGTTACCATAAAACCTATAGTGTTACCTTAGAACACACCAGATCCCAAACAGGACACACACCTTTTATTACCTAAGCCTCAGAAGGTTTTGCATAAAATTCCAAGACCAACACACCAACCACCGCAACAACAACGCAAATGAGCGCTAAAGTAATTTGGGAAGGCATCCCTGTCGTTAATTCATAAGTATTAGGCAATATATTTTGCTCTAATAAGGGCACGAGCCGCCCATGACGATCTTCTCGATACGTTAATACCTCCTTCCAAGGCCACACTTTTGTTAACGCCCCAACCATAAACCCCGTCAACAAAGCCAATGTCATATCCCGATAATGAGAGAAGGCCCATACAAGCAGGTTTGCAATAGAAAGTAGCCCTAGCAAACAGCCCGATGAGAAGATCGCTAAAACAATAAAATCTAAATCCTTGATCGCGTTCAATATAAAAGAGTAGGTTCCCAACATCACCAAAATAAAACTGCCTGAAATTCCAGGTAAAATCATTGCACATATGGCAACCATTCCTGACAAGAAAGCATTCAAATAATTAGGTTCTACACTAGAAGGTGATAATTGCGTAATTAAGTAGGCAATCACAGCCCCGACAATAAGGCTAAAAAATAGCTTTATATCCCAGGCACTCACCTGCCTGGCAATAATAGAAACAGACGCAATAATTAAACCAAAAAAGAAAGACCACAATGGAATAGGATGAGTAGCGAGCAAATAGGTAATTAACTTTGCAAGAAGCAACACACTCAACAAAATACCCGAAAACAGCGTCACTAAAAATGCGCCATTAATCTGCGTCCAAAACCCTGCAAAATCCCTACTTTTAATTAAATGAAAAAAAGCGGGAACAATCGCCTGAAGCGACATTAACAAGCGCTCATAAATACCCGTGATAAACGCGATCGTCCCCCCCGAAACGCCGGGCACGATATCAGCAGCCCCCATTAAAATCCCTTTTAAAAACAGCCAAAAATCTAACTTCAAAACATCAACCTCTTATTAATAACATCCGCCCAAAAAATAAGGCCGCTAACCTTGAATAAATATCAATGTTCACGACCTAAAATGCATCTTTTTCTATGATGTACGCCTAATACATTCTTCCAGCACAGCTTTAAGGAGTCATTTTTTTACACTAGACCCTTAACGAACGACGCCCGGTAAAAAAGGAACAAAAAGTGCTGGTTCAATAATTTTCTGCTCATAACTATTACCACGACGCGTTACAATGGTCAGACTCTGAGAAGCATCCCCTAAAGGTAAAATCATCCGCCCACCTTCCTTTAGTTGGCGAACCAATTCAAGCGGTATTTCTGTCGGCGCTGCTGTCATCAAAATCGCATCATAAGGCGCGCATTCTGGCCAGCCAATCCCCCCATCAGCATGACGGGTAGAAATATTGCGAAGTTTCAAGCGCTCGAACCTTAAACGCGCTTTTTCAAGCAACGGACTAATACGCTCAACACTGTAAACCTCGCTTACTAATTGAGCGAGCACTGAGGCTTGATAACCAGAACCAGTACCCAATTCTAAAACACGCCGAGGGGAGCTTTCTAAAATCAGCTCTGTCATACGTGCGACAATATAGGGCTGCGATATTGTTTGGTTATAGCCAATCGGTAGAGCAGTATCTTCGTAGGCCCGATGAGCCAGCGCCTCATCTAAAAAAATATGCCGAGGCGTCTCGACCATCACTGACAGCACATCTTCGTTGCGAATACCTTCTTCCCTAAGACGCTGAACCAGACGCATTCGCGTGCGTCTGGATGTCATACCTATCCCTGCGAGATCAAGTGTTTGACTCACTTTAGTTTATTCCTCTAACCATGCTTCAATATCTGCCAAACTTTCGTGTCGGGTCATATCAACTTGTATGGGGGTCACCGAAACGAAGTCATTCGCAACGGCATAAAAATCTGTTCCTGGGCCGGCATCATCACCGTCACCTGCCGCAGCAATCCAAAAGCGTTCACGCCCTCTTGGGTCTGAAATTTGTTCAGGTGGCTTACCTTTGGCACGATGCCCTAGTCGCGTCACCTTAATGCCTTTCAATTGTTCATAAGGAATATCAGGCACATTTACATTTAATATTGTTTTAGGCGGCAATGTTAGTTTTTTCTTATTTTGTAATAAGTCTAAAATCACTTGTGCGGCTGTCGCATATAAATGATTATCCCGATTCACCAAGGATACCGCAATAGCAGGCTTATTTAAGAAGCGCCCTTCAATGGCCGCAGCCACCGTGCCAGAATACAAAACATCATCCCCTAGATTCTCATGACTATTAATACCAGACACAACACGTTCAGGTTCCACATCACATAAAGAAGATATACCTAAATGCACACTATCTACAGGCGTACCATCAACACAAGCATAACCATTACGTAAAGTTGTCACACGTAAAGGTCGCCCCAAGGTCAACGAGCCACTGGCACCACTATGATCCCGGTCCGGAGCAACCACTCGTATATCAAATGCTTGAGCTAATACTTCTGCTAACACAAGAATACCTTCTGCGTTAACACCATCATCATTTGAAATTAATAAAGTCATATTGATTTAGCTAAGCCTCTCCGAGCAATACACTAAAATTCAAAACCTCGGCCAATAATGAGGTAGCAAAGATTCCGGTCGGCAGATCAAATTCAAGGCTTAGCATATCACCTTCTAGTTTCCAGGACATAGAACTAGGCACAATACTGTAGCTTCTGCGATCTAATTTAAGTCTGTTTTTATGAATACCTTTTGCCAAAGCAGGATACTGATCCCAAATAGCCTGTTCATCAATAGATAATGGCATAACATCTGACTGAGGATCACCATACAAAGGACCACCAAGTGTATCTTCAAGCCACCGGCCACTTTGAACGGCAGCCGCCAAGTTTAAATTAAATAAGTACGATCGCGCTGCTGAAATATAAAACGAACGTTGTGACCGGGAAGCTTTAATTTCGCCTTCGAAATAACGCGTACCACGCTCAAGGTTAGCGCCATGAAAACCAAAGCGTTGAGGCCCATAATAATTTGGAAAGCCATGTTTTTGAATACACGCAAGCCCAGCAAGTAAATCATCACACTCACTCAAATCACGCACCACAATTTTAAAATGATTTGCATGATGTTCACCTCTTCGGAGCTTTTTAAGGTGACGTCCATGCTTCAAAATATGCACACCTTCTGCTTCAAAAGTACCCCAATCCGGATCTGGTTTTGAACCCAAATAAACACTAAACCATTGCCGCGTTTGTGCCCATCGGTCCTTCATGCCTGCAAAACCCACGTCCATTTTTTTCACATCAGCAAATTTAGCTAATAAGCCCGCTACATACTCTGTATTTTGACCTTCTTTCTCAAGCCAAAGCCATGCATGCTCACCTTCATTCGCTATGACCGGTTTCATTATTTCTTCAACGTAGAAATCTTCCACCTTGGTTTTGATCACACCTACAGCAGGCTTACCACGGGAAGCTCTTGGAAACGTTAAATCAAAATGCATCACTCAATCGAGCCTTTAACTAATAACACACTGGCCTGACAAGCAATACCTTCTTTTCGCCCAGTAAAACCTAAGCGCTCAGTGGTTGTAGCTTTCACGCTCACGTCACTTACATCCACCTCTAGATCTTGCGCCAGTTTATCGCTCATGGCATCAATATGAGGTGACATTTTTGGCACTTGCGCCATGATAGTTGAGTCAAGATTTCCAAGCCTATAGCCTTTTTGCTTAATTAAAGAAACGACAGCCCGTAGCAATTTACGACTATCAGCCCCTTTCCACTCTTCATCCGTATCAGGAAAGTGCTTACCAATATCACCTAAAGCCAGCGCACCTAGTAACGCATCTATGATCGCGTGCAATAGAACATCACCATCTGAGTGAGCGATTAAGCCTTGATTATGAGGAATCGTCACGCCACCCAATATAATTTCACTTCCCTCACCAAAGGCATGTACATCAAAACCTGTCCCAATCCGCAGATCCGACATGCTTCTTTCTCCTGCATTTTCAGCCATTGTTTTCGCGACTGAACCCAAATCTTTTGGGTGTGTCACTTTAATGTTTTTATCCGAACCCGAAATTAACACAGGCCGCCCGCCGCAATATTCTATTGCAGATGACTCATCGGTAACGCAAACCTGGTCATCAAGACTGCGCTCAAGAGCCGCCTTCAATTGCGTGAAACGGAAGACTTGAGGCGTCATTGCGCGCCATAAACCTTGGCGATCAACTGTCTGATTTATTTGGGCATTTTTATTGGCACGTTTCACAGTGTCATGCACAGGCACTGCCAGTACCACACCATCATCTACAAAAGCCAATGCGCTAATCATGTCATCAATTTCCTGATGACTAAGACAAGGTCTAGCCGCATCGTGCACCCAAACCCAGTCATCAGGCTTTGCTATACCTAAAAGAGAGTCCAAACCATTCAAAACAGAATCTACGCGCTCCCTCCCCCCTTCAAACAGCTGTATTTGAGAATTGCTTGCTAAGGGTAGCTCATCCCAGTAACGGTCATCTTTAGACAGCCCCAGTGATACGCTATGAAATTTTGGATGAGAGAGAAAACAATGAACTGTATGTTCAAGAATAGTTTGTCCGGCTACTTCTAAATACTGCTTAGGTCGATCAGCCTGCATTCTTGAACCAATACCCGCTGCGGGGATGATCACCCAAAAGTTTGGCGAGGGAGTTTCTGACATGATGAAAATTCGATTTTTCTGTTGGCTTGTTGTGGGTGCCGCTAATCTATTGAACTAACGACCATATAAAAGGTTTCATTACGCCCTATCATACCCAAATTAATACGCGCACGCTCTTCAATAACCTGATAACCACTTTTAAGATCCATGACCTCAGCATCCAAGCGACTATTACGCGCAATCAAAGCTTGGTTAATATCGGATTGTTGTTGAACGGTCTGCTGCAAACGCCATACCTCGGCAAAACTACCTTCACCGACCCAAAGCCGGTATTGCAGGCAAAGCGTAACAAGAATCATAATGCTCCAGAGTACTTTCATGGAAGTATCTGGCACGAGCACACCTGGGTGAGGCTATTTTCAAAAAACAAGTTCATTAAAACAATCGTCTCATTAAACGGCAAATCCACAAATTAGTGCTTGACCGGGAAGTGGATATAAATCTTAAAGGCTTCGACTTTTCTTTCACTTAAGAAGAACTCTAGCTTAGAAATCAGCTTTGCGCTAAAAAGATTTTAGAACATTTTGTTCTGAGCACTTAAAGATAGTCAGGCTAGATAAAAATACAGCGATCAGACGAAAAAAGCACCAAGCTAAGCTCAGTGCTTTTAGTTTAACCGCTAAGTCAGACTCTAAACCAATTTATAGATTTTATTCAGAAATAAATATTTACTTCCCTTTAATCTCTGAACGGCCGTTGTAAGGTGCTTTTGAACCTAACTGCTCTTCAATGCGTAACAAGCGATTATACTTGGCAACACGATCCGAACGACACAATGAACCCGTTTTAATCTGACCGGCACAAGTACCAACAGCCAAATCAGCAATGGTGGTATCTTCTGTTTCACCAGAGCGGTGCGAAATAACTACAGTGTAATTCGCATCTTTGGCCATTTTTATCGCATCCAGCGTTTCACTCAAGGTTCCAATCTGGTTGAATTTGATCAATATTGAGTTAGCAATGTCTTTTTCAATGCCTTCAGCAAGGATCTTGGTGTTGGTAACAAATAAATCATCACCCACTAATTGTACACGTGAGCCTAATTTTTCAGTCTGGTATTTCCAACCATCCCAGTCAGACTCGTCTTGACCGTCTTCGATTGAGGCGATTGGGTACTGGTCACATAACTCAGCAAGGAAATCACTGAAGCCTTCAGCAGAGAACACCTTACCTTCACCACTTAAATCATACTTACCATCTTTATAGAATTCAGATGCAGCACAATCCAAAGCTAAAGTAATGTCTTTATCTAATTCATAACCCGCATCGGCAACCGCAACTTTAATAACCGCTAAAGCGTCAGCATTGGAAGACAAGTTAGGTGCAAACCCCCCCTCATCCCCAACAGCCGTATTCAAACCTTTTGCTTTCAATACACTTTTTAATGCATGAAAAATTTCAGCGCCTGTGCGTAAAGCTTCTGCAAATGTAGGCGCAGAAACAGGTTGAACCATAAACTCCTGAATATCAACATTGTTGTCAGCATGCTCACCACCGTTGATGATATTCATCATTGGAACCGGCATGGAATATTGACCTGCCGTACCGTTAATCTCTGAAATATGCTCGTAAAGTTCAACACCTTTTTCTTTAGCTGCTGCTTTTGCAGCAGCTAAAGAAACCGCTAGAATAGCATTAGCGCCTAGCTTGGCTTTATTTTCGGTACCATCTAAATCAAGCATAACCTGATCCAAAGCACGCTGATCTGTTACGTCAGCACCTTTAAGCGCCTCACGAATTTCACCATTAATACCTGCAACAGCTTTTAACACACCTTTACCTAAATAACGCGCTTTATCGCCGTCACGTAATTCTAAAGCTTCTCTTGAGCCAGTTGATGCGCCAGAAGGTGCGCAAGCAGAACCGACTACACCCGAAGCAAGAATCACATCTGCTTCAACGGTTGGGTTGCCACGCGAATCTAAAACTTCACGACCTTTAATATCAACAATTGTTGTCATCTAACTATCTCCAAGATTTTCTAAATTCAAAATTTGTTTCAGACCTGTATCTTTTACTAAAAGGCCATTTACTAAAGCGCGATCGTCTAAAGGCTTAAGCGGTATCTAAAGGTTTAAACTGCTTCACCAAGTCATCAATCGCTTTAACTCGATCTAAAAATGGCGCTAATTGATTCAAACGTAAGGCACATGGGCCATCACATTTAGCTTGAGCAGGGTCGGGATGCGCTTCTAAAAACAAACCCGCCAGCCCTTGCGTCATCCCCGCCAAAGCCAAGTCAGTAACGGCTTCACGACGACCTCCGGCTGAGTCTGAGCGACCACCCGGCTGCTGCAAAGCATGCGTCACATCAAAGAAAACTGGGTAATTGAAGGACTTCATCACCCCAAAGCCCAACATATCAACCACTAAATTATTATAACCAAAGCTACTGCCACGCTCGCATAAGATGAGGCGGTCATTACCCGCATCTTCACACTTTTTAAGAATATGCTTCATTTCTTGCGGCGCTAAAAACTGGGCTTTTTTGATATTAATCGCGGCTTTCGTTTTCGCCATCGCCACAACCAAGTCGGTCTGACGTGACAAGAATGCTGGCAATTGAATAATGTCACACACTTCAGCAACAGGCAGCGCCTGATGCACTTCATGTACATCGGTGATAACCGGGACATCAAAGGTTTGCTTTATTTCTTCAAATATTCGTAAACCCTTATCTAAACCAGGGCCACGAAATGAAGAAATAGACGAGCGATTAGCCTTGTCAAAAGAGGCTTTAAAAACATAAGGAATACCCAGTTTTTGGGTAGCCTCAACATATGCCTCTGCCACCTGCATGGCCATATCACGAGATTCCAGAACATTCATACCGCCAAACAGTACGAAGGGTAAGTCGTTGGAAAGCGATAGTTTGCCTACTTGAATCTTTTTTTGAGTCATTTTAGCTCTCTAATTTTGTCTCGATTAAGCATCATGCTTAACTATTATGTTATCCATTATGCTGAGCAATCGCAGCCTTCACGAAACCTTCAAACAAACCATGGCCATCGCGTGGCGTTGAAGTAAACTCCGGGTGGAACTGACAAGCCACAAACCAGGGATGATCCGCTACTTCAACCACCTCAACCAAGCTATTGTCTTTAGAACGACCTGAAATAATTAAACCTGCCTCTTCAAGCTTGGGCAACAAATTGTTATTCACCTCATAGCGATGACGATGACGCTCAACAATCACTGATTTATTATAAGAGGCTTTAGCCCTTGAACCATCGACCAGATTACACTCCTGCCCCCCTAAACGCATCGTGCCACCTAAGTCAGAAGCAGAATCTCGCTGCTCAACCGCACCACTGGCATCTTCCCACTCAGTGATTAAGCCAACAACAGGATTTTCACAATCTTTCTTGAATTCAGTACTGTGTGCATCAGTCAAACCGGCTACATGACGTGCAAATTCAATTACCGCAACTTGCATACCTAAACAAATACCTAAGTAAGGAATTTTGTTTTCACGTGCAAATTTAACCGTGGCAATTTTGCCTTCAACCCCTCGGTTTCCAAAACCTCCTGGAACCAGAATCGCATCCACACTTTCCAGCGCGCCCGTCCCTTCATCAATAATGGTTTCAGAATCAATATATTTTATATTTACTTTGGTACGGCTACTAATCCCGGCATGCTTAAGCGCTTCGATTAAAGATTTATAAGCATCCAATAGCTCCATATACTTGCCGACCATCGCAATAGTAACTTCACCTTCAGGGTTGGCCTCATCTTCAACCACTTTGTCCCACTCAGACAAATCAGCTTCAGGACATTCCAAACCAAATCGTTCCACCACAATCTGGTCAAGCTTGCTTTCATTCAACATGCGTGGAATAAGGTAAATACTTCTCGCATCCTGCAAAGGAATAACTGCACGCTCTTCAACGTTAGTAAACAGGGCAATCTTGCGACGAGAAGCAGCATCGATTTCGTGATCTGAACGACAAACCAGAATATCAGGCTGAATACCTATAGAACGCATTTCTTTTACAGAGTGCTGGGTAGGCTTGGTTTTAGTCTCGCCTGCTGTTGCAATATAAGGCACTAGCGTGAGGTGCATGAATAAAGCACGCTGAGAACCCACTTCAATTTTTAACTGTCGAACTGCCTCAAGAAAAGGTTGTGACTCAATATCACCAACCGTACCGCCGATCTCAACTAACGCCACATCAAAACCATTCGCGCCTTCAACAACACGACGTTTGATTTCATCCGTAATATGCGGAATAACCTGAACAGTTCCACCTAAATAGTCACCTCGACGCTCTTTACGAATCACATCTTCATAAACCCGACCACTGGTAAAGTTATTACGCTTGGACATAGTTGTGCGGATAAATCGCTCATAATGCCCCAAGTCAAGGTCAGTCTCGGCACCGTCTTCCGTAACAAATACTTCACCATGTTGAAATGGGCTCATGGTTCCCGGGTCAACATTAATGTAGGGATCCAGCTTTAGCATGGTTACTTTCAGGCCTCTGGCCTCCAAAATAGCGGCTAAAGAAGCTGCCGCAATACCCTTCCCTAAAGAAGATACAACGCCACCGGTCACGAATATAAAACGTGTCATGTAAGTCCTGTCATTTCTCAGATTGTAAGTTCCAAATAGGCTGATTTAGAGCGCTATTTTATGCAAAAAGATGCATTAACTTGATACTAGTTTGATGAGGGGAGATTTTCATCTCAAGATGGGACGCCAGAATACCAGAAAGTCATGACACGCTCAATCGAAATGTGCGTTCAATCACATCGTTTTTAGACAAAACCAAAGACCAGAAAAAAGCACCAACCACGACTTGAGCACTTATCACTATAAACACTCAAATACGTCATTCAAAAGACTGTAATCACAAACACAAAACCAAACGATACCGTCCATAGAGCTGCCGAAGCTATTGGCCAATTTACACTTTTTAAGAGTACTGATTCTTGAACAAAAGCCGCCCTAAAAAAAGAGCGGGCTCGGAAGCCATTTTCAGTTTTTAGTCTCGTTTAGTAACTTCTAGCAGGTGATAACCGAACTGGGTTTTAACCGGGCCTTGTACTGTGTTTAAGTCAGCACTGAAAACCACTTCATCAAATTCTTTTACCATTTGTCCAGGGCCGAAGGTGCCTAGATCACCACCGCTTTGGCCGGAGGGGCATGATGAGTTTTTCTTGGCGATTTCAGCGAAGTCTGCGCCTTCTTCAATTGCTTTTTTTAACTCCAGACATTTTTCTTCTGAAGAAACCAAAATGTGTCTTGCTGCGGCTTGGGCCATTACTTACTCCTACTACTGTTTAGATAAAGTTAAATTCGATGAGATAAATACTGTGTCAACCGGCTACCCACACCTTGTTTGGTATGGAACTTTCCGGTTTTAAATGACGGTAAATAGTGGCTATTTAATAAGTGGCCACGCCCGCCTTCATGAACAAAGCATTGAATCGGTGCTTGCGCATTGAGTTTACCGTGCGGATTTATTTTGCTGATCAGGTCAAAGTGATTAACAAAACACTCGGCATGCATATTTTCTGGCAAGCTAACATCAGGCATTATATAAGCAAAGGTATAGAGTTCAAGCTTTGAAAGCATGTCACTCGCTTGCTCATTTTTAGCGAGTCGCTCCAGCAGTTTTTTGACGGCATGGAAAACGATGGCACCACCTTGTGAATGCGCAATCAACACTACTTTATCACGCTTGCGCAGTTCACTCTCTAATAGTTTACAAAGTGCCGACGCTGATTGTAAGCTTCCATCCCCCAAACGCCCAGAATAAGACTCTGAAAGGTCTTTCACCAAGCCTTCCGAGGCATTAAAGAGTAAGTTTATTTTACGATTAAACAGATCTGCCAGCGCCTCCCCGTTTAATTGCAATAATTCCTTACTGGCACTCATACCATTTACAAAAAACCATGATTCGTTATCCTTAATGGACTTACCGGAAGCAGGCAAAGCAAAACCATGACGAATATTTGCCCGACGTGTTTTAAGGGGTATAAAACAGGATTTAAGGGTATTAAAGACCCCCCGGCTCGAAGCATAGCTCTGCCAGCTCAATTCAGAGTGAGGTGCATTCAGATTCCATGGTAACAAGGCCAGATCTGTGGGAATATAGCGTATATTTTTTTTTATTTCTTTTAACATATTTCTTCCATTTAGTTTCTTTAAGGCGATTTAATGCACGCGCTAAAACGACCCCTGCTTTATATACTTATAGGTATAGCCGGATTTTCCATTTCCGCAAATGCCGACCCACTTATTGTGGGCGTCGCACCATCAATGCCTAAACCAATTGCGCAACAAGAAAAAGACACTCTAAGCACACAAAAAAAGCGTACAAACAAAAGCAAAAAAGCACAGAAAAGCGAAGATAAAGCCCTTGTTAGCAAGCATGAAATTGTGCCAACTAAAGTGCAGGCTTGGCAAGCCATTTTTGACTATTTAGCCAATGAGACCGGTTTGGCTTTTCAATTTGAACCAGCCAGCAGCCAATTGGACTTTGAATTAAAACTGGCAAAAGGGTATTACGACCTCGCGTACATTAACCCTCTACAATTTGTAGCTTTTCATGACTATCCGGGCTACAAAGCGGTTACCAAACGAAAAGCACAACCCATTCGAAGCATTATTTTTGTTAAGCACCACGGACCAATTTTGAGCTTAACAGAATTAAGAGGTGCAACTATCGCCTTTCCTGGCTTGCTTAACTTCCCCGCCAGCGTTGTACCCAGAGAAAGCTTACAGCGCTTAAAGGTGGATATTGTACCTCGTTTTTTAGCCTCTGAAAGACAGGTTTTTTATGAAGTGACCCAAGGTTTCTTTATCGCTGGGGCCGGTACTCAGGCAGGTTTTGACGCCCAACCACAAGAAATACGAAACGGTTTGAAAGTCATTTGGACCAGCCCTGGCTTTACCCCGCATGCCTTTGTGGCCCACCCTCGCGTACCCTTCTTTTCGATTAATAAACTACAACGCGCGATGGTCAGAATGAACAAGCGCGAAGAAGGAAAGGTACTGCTACCTTATATTTTTGTGGATAACGGCTTTGAAGTCGCCAGAGACCGGGATTGGGATGAAATAAACCTGATTGATTTAGATGTTTTAAATGGCGCACCAAAGAAAGTAAAGGTCGCCGAACCTAAAATGGGAATGTAGCCATGCCTCACAGCTCCAAAACCATACAGAAAAAACAGCAAGTTTATTTATTTGGCACCTGTTTAATCGATAATTTTTACCCACAGGCTGGCTTGGATGCCATCGCCCTACTGGAGTTGGCTGGCTTCGAGGTGATTTTCCCCCAGGCCCAAACTTGCTGTGGCCAACCGCCCTACAACTCAGGCTTTAAAGCACCCGCGCTCAGCATTGCCAAACAAACTATTGACCTGTTCAGCGATGAAGGAATCCCATTAGTTGTTCCCTCAGCTTCATGCGCAAGCATGATCAAATACCATTATCCGACACTGTTTGAAGCCAATACAAACGACAAGCAACTAGCACTTAATTTAAGCCAGCGTACCTTTGAGTTAATCGACTTTCTGCACGATAAACTGCCCTACTCGCAGCAGCCAAAATGCCCTCACCTTAAAGTAACCTTACATGAGTCTTGCAGTGCCTTGCGTGAAATGAACGTTGCCAGCACTTGGCATAAGGTACTTGAGCAACTGGATAATATTGAGCTTTTCTTTCCTGAAGACCGGCACGAGTGCTGTGGCTTTGGTGGTACGTTTTCTGTCAAATCGGAACCCATTTCAGCCGTAATGACCCATGACAAAAGCCAAAACTTACTTGCCACCGGGGCTGAAAAGATACTGAGCGGTGATTGCGGTTGCCTGATGAATATAGGGGAGCACATTGTTTTTGAAAAGAGTGCGTTTAAAAAGCAAGCAAACCCTTGCTTGCACCTTGCAAGTTTTCTGGTAGCACGTTTCGGGCTTCAGCATGAGCACTAATTTTTCACAACGCATTGAACAAGCCTTGGCAGACCCCCAACTAAGGGCTAATTTTCGCGGAGCCATGAAATTTCTGCGTATCAAACGTCAACTCGCCTTTAGTGATGAGCAGGAGTGGCGGGCACTCAGGAAACAAGGCGCAGCCATTCGACAAGATGTGATTCAGCGCTTACCAGAGCTACTTATACAGCTAGAACAGCAGTGTCTACAAAATGGCATACAAGTGCATTGGGCGCAAGATGGCGATCAGGCCAATGAGGTCATTCTTGAAATAGCCCAAAACAAGCAGGCAAAGCGAGTCATTAAAGGTAAGTCGATGGCCAGCGAAGAGATTGAGCTAAATGACTTTTTAGCCAAACATGATATTGAATGCATAGAGTCGGATATGGGCGAGTACATAGTTCAGCTTGACCACGAAAAGCCTTCCCATATCATCATGCCCGCCATTCATAAGAACACCGCACAAATTACAGCGCTTTTTGAGAAAAAATTAGGGATTAAAACACCGGAAGGAGATGTTGATGCGCTTATTGGTGTTGGCCGTCGCATTCTGCGTGAAAAGTTCGAACAGGCGGATATTGGTATTTCGGGTGTAAACTTTGCCATTGCCGATACAGGTACACTTTGCCTGGTTGAGAATGAAGGTAATGGACGTTTATCCACCACCGCTCCGCCCGTTCATATTGCGTTAATGGGCTTGGAAAAGGTGATTCCGAATATTCAGGTACTGCCTACCTTACAACGATTACTAACGCGTTCTGCCACCGGCCAGCATATCACCACTTATCTAAACCTGATCAGCGGCCCGCGTAAAAAAGATGAACGGGATGGACCTAAAGAAGTTCACCTTGTACTGCTGGATAATGGCCGCGCCAATATCCGGCAAGATGAGAAACTGCAAAATACCCTGGCTTGTATTCGTTGCGGTGCGTGTATGAACCACTGCCCTGTATATACCCGCATCGGTGGCCACGCTTATGGCAGCACTTACCCTGGACCAATTGGCCAAGTTGTGACACCTCAACTTAAAGGCTTAGCCGAGGAAGGCGAGCTATTGGATGCTTGCTCACTCAATGGTGCCTGTGGTGAAGCTTGTCCGGTAGAAATTGATCTGCCTGAATTAATCCGCACCTTACGTCACCGTCGACAGGAAAGCACATCAAACGCCTGGTCAAAGGAAGCCTTAGTATGGTTGGTTTGGGCTAAAATTCATCAACACCCCAAGCTTTACCAACAGACAACCCGACTTGCTGCAGCCTTGCGCGGTTTAACGCCATATATTCCCAGCCTTTGGCGTAAAAGCAGAAATATGCCCAAACCAGCCAAAATGAGTTTGCACCAGCAAGTTAAAGATCGTTCAAATATTAGAAAAAAGGCTGGAAAATGATGCTAAAAACAAATAATGCACGCAGTGCTATTTTGTCACGTTTAAGACAAGGCCAACATAAAGTAAAAGCAGCTATTCCTTTTAAAGCAAGGCATTTTGAAGCAGACAGCATTAAGGCTTTATTCATTGATAAACTTCATGAGAGCCATGCCGAGACATATGAGTCTGACGAAGAAAACTGGTCAGACATAATCACTCAAATTGCTCAGGAGAACAGCTTTAAAACCTGGCTCGTCGCCAAGCATTTACCGCTTATTGAGCAGGCATGTAAAACGCTAAAATCTAGCCAGAATGATTTATCCTTTGTCCATTACGATAAAGACTATGAAGCCTTAAAAGAACATTTATTTAAACAGGTCGATGTCAGTATCACCCTGGCGAAAGTGGCGATTGCAGAAACCGGTACCTTGTTGCTGATTCCCGACAAGCATGAACCAAGAATGATGTCGCTCATCCCACCTGTTCATATTGTCTTACTAAAGCAGAGTGATATTGTCAGCAGTTTTCAACAAATTGTGGATCAGCCGCCTTGGGAAAGTACAGCTATGCCGACCAATATTGTATTTATTTCTGGTCCTTCAAAAACAGCCGACATACAGCAAACGCTTGCTTATGGAGCGCATGGTCCTAAGCGGCTAATTGTGATTATTATTTAGGCACCTTAACAAGGTGAAAACTGTAATCTGAACTCGGTGAATTCACCCAAAACTGAAATACAACTGATATCACCGCCCATTGAATGCATCACCCGCTTACAATATGCAAGGCCAAGGCCGGTGCCTTGTTCATTATTGACTGAGAAAAAATCTTCAAAAATTTTCACCTGCAGGTCAGGTGACACCCCTGGACCATTATCACGAAAGATTAATAAGTTTTGTCGTTCATCAACAACACTACTAATCGAGATTCTAAAATCATCACGACATTGGCCATAAAATAAGGCATTCTTCAGCAAATTAAACAGTAGAAAAATAAGCGATGTTTCATCCCCTTTGAACTCGAAATTTTGCCGTAAGTCGCTGTAAACACCATCGCGCTCCGCAGGTAAAAATACATATTCTGCCAAGGCCTTAGTTACGGTTTCCTGAATAGATAGACTTTGAAATACCTGGGGGTCAGGCTGCTGATTTCTCACCTGCCTCAAAGTAATGTCAATAATTTGCAGGCTGCGCTCAATTGAGAGTTGTGCCAGATTTGCCTGAGAGGATAGTTCCGAATCAAAAGCATTTTCCGCTTCTGACTTTGTAATCACACTAGAAACAAAGAAATCCAATTGAGTCAGTGGCGTGCGCATTTCATGCGCAATGCTACCGGCTAGTGCTTGCAGGCTGGCCATTTTGTCGAGCAAGTATTTTTGTTTAAGTGATGACTGCTTTCGATGAAATGCAATCCGCTCAACCATAAAAGCAAGTTTCTCTGAAAGCTCATTCACCAGCCCCTGATCTGAATAGTGCATATCGGAAGTACTGACTACCAACAAAAACAAACCATAGAAAGTGTTATTTGAAACAATGGGGAGCGTAATTACTTCTCTCTCTGGCACTTGCTCTACCCACGCGTACATGCCATCAAGTTGCTCGCTTTGCATTAGATGATTCAATTTCTGTACTTTGGATTTAGCAATACACTCCCGGTGATTC